>Ga0247823_10001028_pt1 | contig 23553 bp, 7 predicted proteins | sample 13C_PalmiticAcid_2_FD_192426 | JGI IMG/M metagenome (GOLD analysis project Ga0247823, IMG submission 192426) | Soil microbial communities from agricultural site in Penn Yan, New York, United States - 13C_PalmiticAcid_Day30 | ecosystem: Environmental > Terrestrial > Soil > Agricultural land... | reverse complement strand
ATCCTCGCGGGCGGCGCGGGCGACGGCGATGACCTCAAGGGCGGTCTCGGCTCTGACCAGTATATCGTCCGCCGCGGCGACGGCGCCGACATTCTCGAGGAGGATGCGCAAGGCGCTCCCGCCGCGCAGGCAGGCGGCGGCGACCATGTCAGCCAGCGCATGGCGGGCATCCTTGCCGGCGCGATCGCAAAGAACTGGGCGGGAACGGCGGCCGGCGTCTCGGGCAAGGCGATTGCGGGTGGTGAGGACTCGATCGTCTTTGGTGCCGGCATCGACATCGGCGATATCGTGCTCGTCCGCTCGAGCGCCGACGCCGACGATCTGCTCGTCCGCGTGATGAAGACGGAAAATGGCGTTCAGGTGTTTTCCGGCACGCAGATCACCGTCAAGGACTGGTTCGCCAACAGCTTCAAGCGCGTGGAGTGGCTGAAGTTCATCGACGGCACCGAAGTCCGCATCGGTGACATCACCAGCTTCGTTATCGGTGGCGACGGCAACGATGTGCTGATCGGCACCGCAGGCAATGATTTTGTCTATGGCGGTGCGGGCGACGACCAAATTCTGCTGTTTGGCGGCGACGACATCGGCAATGGCGGCACCGGCAACGATATGATCGCCGGCCATGAAGGCAAGGATCTGCTGATCGGCGGACTTGGCGTCGACCAACTGATCGGCGGCAAGGACAAGGATGTCCTGTCGGGTGATGGCGGCGGCGACGATCTCTACGGCGGTGACGCGAACGACATCCTGTCGGGCGGTCGCGGCGACGGTGATGCCGTGGTCGGCGGCGCCGGAGACGATATCTTCAAATACTCGCGTGGCGACGGCCATGATCTCATGTTCGACGAGTTCGCCAATCACTGGCAGACCGTCTGGCAGGGCGGCCAATGGAACGAGACGGCGGGCTATCATCATAACCTGGCGACGGGAGAGGTGACCGGCCCGGGCGGAGTCTATCTGCGCAAGAACGTCGGGACCGCGACCAAGCCCGATCTGCAGTGGCTGGGCCGGTTCGACTATGATCCCGTAACCAACACGCTTCGCTTCTTCAATCCCCCCGCCGGCGCGGCGGTCACGGCTGACAGCGGCGTCGATACGATCGAGCTTGCGCCGGGGATCAATATTCAGGACGTGGTGCTGTCGCGAGCGGCGAACGGCAAGGATCTGGTGCTGACGATCGGTCAGGAGAATGCCGAATTTGCGTCGGCCTCAGCGTTCGCGGACAGCATCACGCTCAAGGACTGGTACGCCTCACCCGGGCAGATCGAAAAGCTCGCCTTCTACCAGACCGGCATCCTCGACATTTCGGCGACCAATCTGATCGCGGGTACCGATCTTGCCGACGGTACCGATGCGGCGCCGCTCAGCGGTACGTCCGGCGCGGACTGGATCACCGGCGGCGCTGGCGATGACGTGATTGCTGCGGGCGATGGTGACGACATCATCGCCGGCAATAGCGGATCGGATCGGCTGAAGGGCGAGCTCGGCGACGACGTTCTCTATGGCGGCGCCGGCAATGACGTGCTCGACGGCGGTGCCGGCAAGGACGTTCTGATCGGCGGCGCTGGTCTCGATACCGCCTCATATGCGTCTTCGGGGGCGGCGGTGCGCGCGCATTTGTCGGCTGCCTTCGCCAATACCGGCGATGCGGCGGGCGACGAATATAATGGCATCGAGAACCTGCTCGGCGGCGGCGGGGGCGACGTGCTCGGCGGCGATGACGCCGACAACGAACTCACCGGCGGTCTGGGCAACGACACGTTGCTCGGCGGCGAGGGCGACGATACCTATATATGGAACGTCTCGAACGGGGCTGACATCATCGACGACGTTAGCTTCGTCGTTCAGGAGGCGGTCACCGCGGCCGGCCTGCTTGCTGATGGTTTCACCGCTACCTGGGAGTCGACTGGCGATCTCCAGCCGGGCTTCTTCGACCGCTATTATTGGCGCCTCAAGATCACCGCCCGCTCGGGTGAACTGGTCTATGACAGCGCGCTCTTCGCACCGATCGATGAGCCACCGACGCAGCCGGCGCCCGCAGCCTATATCCAGTCGGGCTGGCTTGGGGGCTTTGCACGCACGAATGGGCAGCAGGTTACCCGCGAGAAGTTCGACACCACGATCAATGCCGGTGACGATGTGCTCGAAATGGGGCCGGGGATCGGCCTCGCGGATCTCAGCTTCATCACCAGCGGCAACGATCTGATCATCCGGCACGGTGGGTCGGCGGCCAGCCAGATCACCATTCGCAACCATTTCACGACCAACAGCCGGATCGAGACGCTCCAGTTCCGGGATGGACTGGCTGTTTCGCTGGCCAGCATCCTGACCGCAAGCAGCGGGGCGTTGCTGACGGGAACGGCGAACGACGATCTGCTGATGGGTCAGGATGGCGCGTTGGCGGATCAGCTCGATGGTGGCGCTGGCGACGATGTACTGAGCGGCGGCGGCGGGAACGACACGCTGTCGGGCGGTTCCGGAGACGACGTGATCGAGGGCGGCGCGGGTGCCGACGTGATTGATGGCGGGGTCCATTCGGCTGCTACGGTAACCGGCTGGGGCGACACGGCGCGCTACGCGCGGTCCTCGGCGGCGGTGCGGATCGATCTGCGCAACACCACGACCGGGCAGTCTGGCGGCGACGCGGCCGGCGATATCCTGACCGGAATCGAGAATCTGACCGGATCGGCCTTTGCCGATAACCTGACCGGCGATGATGGCGCCAATCGTATCGATGGTCTCGACGGAAACAACATCATCTACGGTATGGGTGGCGACGATGTCCTGATCGGCGGGGCGGGTGGCGACAACCTCAATGGCGGTGCGGGCGACGACGCGATTGCCGGCGGAGCGGGTAATGATGGGGGGTACGGCGGCGCGGGCAACGATCGGATTGACGGCGGAGACGGCAACGACACGCTTGATGGCGGCGATGGCAACGACACGCTGACAGGCGGGGCGGGCGCTGACTATCTGTTCGGGTGGGGTGGTGACGATACTCTCGATGGCGGCGATGGCATCGACTTCGTCGACGGCGGCCTCGGCAAGGACATCCTCACCGGTGGCGCCGGAAACGACACGCTGACTGGCGGCGAGGGCGACGACACCTATGTATTCGAGGCTGGGTTCGGCCAGGATACGCTCGTCGATAGCGCGGGGCGCAACAAGATCGTGTTCGCGGGGTCGGTGAATATCGATCGGATCTGGTTCGCCCGTTCTGGCGAGAATCTTCAGGTCGGTATCATCGGAACGTCAGACCTGATCACGCTTTCGAACTATTTCGGAGCGTCGTCGTCCTGGCCCAGCGTCATGCACTCGGTCTCGACTTCTACGCACACGCTCTTCCTGACGCATGCCGGACCGTTGATCAGCGCCATGACCGCGACCCAGGCACCGGTGCCGGAGGCCATGCCCGACGCGATCAAGACGCAACTGGCGGGTTACTGGCACGCCGGTGGCAAGGCGAAGCCGACCGCCAGTGCGATCACGCTCAATATCAACGAAGACAATCCGTCCGCATTGACCAGCGCGGGTGTCGTCGATCACGACGACAACATCGTCGGATATGAGCTTCAGACGCAGGCGGCGAACGGTACGGTGTCGCTCAACGCGGCCACCGGACAATTCGTCTATACGCCAAATACCCAGTTCAATGGTGCAGACACCTTCATCATCCTTGCCAAGGACGTGGATGGGCAGTCCGTCGCGGTCAACGTCAAGGTGACCGTTGCCGCGGTCAACGATGCGCCGGAAAGTCTGACTGCCGGGGGACCGCTCGCGGTCGATGAGTTTGCGGCTGATGGCACGCAGATCAGCATTTTCTCTGCGAACGATATCGACAATGCCTCGGGGACGCTGGTCTTCGATTTGCTCGACAATGCCGGGGGCCGTTTCCGCATCACCAGCGACGGGCGATTGCTGGTCAATCGGACGCCCCAGCAGGTCGCTTCGGGACAGGTGCTGGATTTCGAGGGCGCGCAGAGCCACACGATCCAGGTGCGGGTCATCGACCCGGCGGGCGGAGCGTTCGATCGCTCGTTCACGGTCGCTGTCACCGACAGCAACGAGACGCCGACCGACATCGTTGCTCCCGTCCTCAGCGTCGCAGAGAGCGCCTCGGAGGGCACGACGATCGCCGTCCTGACCGGCCTCGACCCTGACGGTGCGGCCGATCCGCTCGTCTTCTCGCTCGATGATAATGCGGGGGGGCGTTTCGAGATCACCCAGGCCGGCGAGTTGCGTCTCGCCGCGGGTGCCACGCTCGACTATGAGGCGATGAACAGCCATGTCATCGTGGTGCGCGCGACCGACCGCGGCGGGCTCTCGGTCACTCGGACCCTCTCGGTCGCCGTCACCGGCGTCAATGAAGCCCCAACGGATATCTGGGCAGACGGGCCGCTTGCGTTCCAGGAGAATCTTGCCGTTGGCACGACGCTCGCCTGGTTCGTCGGCTCGGATCCAGAGACCAATATCAGCAGCCTTGTCCTAATGGACAATGCCGGCGGGCGATTCACGCTCGACGCCAACGGCCGGCTCAAAGTGGGCTTGGCGGGACTCGACTATGAGGCGGGTGCCAGCCATTCGATCGTGGTGCGCGCAACGGATGCCGGCGGTCTCTTCCGCGAGGAGCAGTTCACGGTCACGATCGGGAATGTGAACGAGGCACCGACGGGCATCGCGGCGAACGGTCTGCTGGAGTTTAACGAGAATCTGGCCAAGGGCACCGCGCTCGCCTGGTTCAGCGGTACGGATCCGGACAACAACCTTGTCAGCCTGTTCCTGGTGGAGGATGCGAGCGGGCGCTTCACGCTTGATGCCAGCGGCCAGCTCAAAGTGGGCTCGACAGGTCTCGACTATGAGGCGGGACCGAACCAATCGATTCTGGTCCGCGCAACCGACGCTGACGGCCTCTTCCGCGAACAACGGTTCACGGTGACAATTAGGGATGTGAACGAGGCGCCCATCGATCTCTGGGGGGACCGTGAGCTGTTGTTCGCCGAGAACACCGCCGTCGGCGCCGAGCTCTTCTGGTTCGAGGCCCACGATCCGGACGGCAACGCCTCAAGCTTTTCGCTGCTCGATAATGCGGGTGGGCGCTTCTTTTTGACGCCTGATGGTCAGCTTACGGTCGGCGCTGTAGGTTTGGATTATGAGGCCGGTGCCAGCTACGCGATCCACGTGCGAGTGACCGACAACGGCGGTCTGACGCTCGACAAATGGATCACGATCAACCTCATCAATGTGAACGAGGCGCCGATCGATATTTCCGCGCCCACGCTCAACGTGGCTGAGAATGCCGCAAACGGTCTCGTGATCGCCGCGATTACCGCGACAGATCTCGATACATCGGCCGCGAACCTGGTCTTCTCATTGGATAATAGCGCCGAGGGGCGGTTCGCGATCACGACGGACGGGCGGCTCAGCGTCGCTGCGGGGCACCTTCTCAATCATGAAAGTGCCGCAAGCCACACCATCTCCGTGCGGGTGACCGACAATGGCGGACTCTTCCGCGTCGAGACTTTCACTGTCAATGTCGGGGACGTCAACGAAGCGCCGACGGGCCTCGAGCTCGCGGGAAGTGGCGCGACGCTTTTCGAGCGCGATCGGATCGGCGATGCGCCCGCACCGGGCGCGGTGTTCCTCGGGACGCTGGCGGGCACGGATCCCGACTTGCCGACGAGCGGCGATTTTACCGCGCTGGTCTATGAGGTCGCCGATCCGCGTTTCGAGATCCGCAGCGGCAATGAGCTGTGGCTCAAGCCTGGCGCCATGGCCGATCTCGACTTCGAGACCAGTCCGAATGTCTCGGTCGATGTGATCGTGAGAGACCGGGGTGGTGCGGGCGGCGCGCTGTCCTTCACCCGGACCTTCACTTTCGCGCTCTCCGATCAACTCGACACTCTGATCGGCACCGCCGGGGGCGACACGCTTACCGGACAGGATGCACGAGGCGGGCAGGGCGGGCGCGACATCCTCCGCGGCGAGGGCGGCGCGGACGTCTTGCTCGGCCTGAGCGGTAACGACGACCTCCAGGGCGGCGACGGTGATGACACGCTTGATGGCGGCGACGGTGACGACAATCTCTATGGCGAGCTTGGCAACGACGCCTTGTTCGGTGGCTCCGGCATCGATCATCTCGCTGGCGGCGCGGGCAATGATACGCTGAGCGGCGGCGTCGGCGATGACATACTCTTCGGCGCCGGTGGTCTCGATGTGCTCGACGGCGGCGACGGCGCCGATATGCTCTATGGTGGTGTCGACAACGACACGCTTTCGGGCGGCGCGGGCGACGATCGGCTCGAGGGTGGCAATGGCGAGGATCTTCTGATCGGCGGTGCAGGCGCCGATCGCTTCCTTGGCGGCGAGGGTGTCGACACGGTCAGCTACGCCACCGCTGGCGCCGGCGTGGCGGTGGATCTGGCCGCGGGAACCGGCAGCGCGGGCGACGCGCTGGGAGACAGCTTCGAGGATACGCCCGAAATCCTCATCGGTTCGGCGTTTGCCGACCAGCTTACCGGAACCAGCCAGCGCGACCGGATCTACGGCGGCGAGGGCAATGACACGATCATCGGCGGCGAGGGCGACGACGATCTCTTCGGCGGCGATGGGGACGATCGCCTCTTTGCCCAGGGCGGCGGCGACAAGCTCGACGGCGGTCTCGGCCATGACGAACTTCACGGCGGGCTGGGTAGCGATACCTACCTGATGACCGAAAGCTCCGGCGCCGACGACATCTATGAATTCGACCCGAACGGCACGGATATCGATGTCATCGGCTATCAGGACATCGGGCGCGATCGGCTGTGGTTCGAACAGTCGGGCAACGATCTCGTCATCACCGTCATCGGCACGGGCACGGTGACGACGGTGAAGGGATATTTCACAAACGCTTCGCCGGGCGATCTTGCAAACTACAAGATCGACTTCATCATTTCCGACCAGCACGTAACCGACTGGATCAATGTCGGCGGCCTGGTCGCGCTCATGGCCAGCTACGCGAAGCCTGCGGACATGGCGGCCTATAACGCACTCCACCAGAATGCTGCGTTCGAGAACCAATGGAAGAACTATTGGGACGACAATGGTGCGCCTGTCCTGAGCGATCTCGCGCCGGGTCCGATCGATGAGGACGCCTACGGCACGACGCCGCTGAATCTGACGATCCGCGTGACCGACGATGTGACTCCCGTCACTGGCCTTACCGTTGCGGTCTATGCGGTGAACCCCGCGAATCCCAACGCGCTGGACAACAGTGTGCTCCAGAGCGTCACGATCGGCGGTCCGGATGGCAATGGCGATCGTATCCTCAGCGTCCGCACCTGGCCTGACGCGAGCGGTACGGGGCTCATCAAGATCGTGGCGATCGATCCTGGCGGTCTGTGGTCGATCAAGTTCGTCACCATCAATGTGACTCCACGCGCGGATACGCCGGAAATCACCAGCGCCCAGGCGGCGACACCGCTCGCGCCGCTTACCAAACCCACGCTTGATAGCGGCGCCTGGACTCTCAATGTCGCTGCGGCGTTGAAGGATCAGGACGGCTCCGAAACGCTCGAAGTGCAGATCTCCGGGCTTCCGGCGGGGTTGAGCTTTGATCGCGGTAGCAACCTCGGCGGCGGCGTTTGGAGCTTTGCGTCCGCCCAATTGCCGGGGTTGAGATTGGTTGGGCCGGCATCCTGGTCGCAGGACCTTGCCCTGACGGTGACCGCGATCGCACGCGAAACCTCGACGGGGCAGACGGCGTCAACCTCCGCGGCGCTCAACATCGTGCTCAATGCGCGCCCGACGGATCTCGTCCCCGACCGCACAGTCGAAGTGAACGAGAATTCCGCGGCCGGAACGCTGGTCGCGAATTTCGCGACCACGGACACGGATGCGGGGGATACGCGCACCTACAATTTGCTCAACAATGCCGGCGGACGATTCCTGATCGACAGTGCCACCGGCGCCCTTACGGTCGCCAACATCGGCCTTCTCGACTACGAGGCGTCTGCTGGGACATCGCACACGATCCGGATCGAGGTCCGCGATTCCGGCGGGCTCACCTATGTCGAGGACGTTGTCGTAGCGGTTCGCAACGTCAATGAGGCGCCGACCGACATCTGGGCGGATCGCGAGCTGACATTCGATGAGAACACCGCCGTGGGCGCCGGGCTTGCGTGGTTCGGTGGCGCGGATCCGGATAACAACATCACGAGCTATTCGCTGCTCGATAGTGCAAGCGATCGCTTTGCACTCAGGTCGGACGGCTTGCTCATGGTGGGCACGGCCGGCCTCAACCATGAGGCTGGCGCGAGCCAGCAAATCCGGGTCCGCGCGACCGATGCCGGCGGTCTCGTGCGCGACGAATGGTTCACGGTAACGATCGCCAATGTGAACGAGGCGCCGACCGACATCTCGGTGAACCACTCGCTGACGTTCGATGAGAACATCGCCGAAGGCACCGGACTCGCCTGGTTCACCGGCACGGATCCGGAAGGCAGCGTCAGCAGCTATTCGTTGCTCGACAACGCGGGCGGTCGCTTCTCGATGGCGCCGAGCGGTCTGCTGATGGTTGGCTCTGCCGGACTCGATTACGAGGCGGGCGCAACGTTCTCGATCCGGGTGCGCGTGACCGATGTGGGCGGATGGACCTATGACGAATCATTTACCGTCAATCTGGGCAATCTGAACGAAGCCCCGTCCGATATCTGGGCGAACCAGGTTTTGACGTTCGATGAGAATCTTGCGGTCGGCACGGTACTCGCCTCATTCGGTGGTGCCGATCCGGAAGCCAATATCACCAGCTATTCGCTGCTCAGCAACGCGGGCGGGCGTTTCGCGATCACCTCCGGCGGCGTGCTGACGGTGGGGTCGGCCGGGCTTGATTACGAGATGACGGGCGCGAGCCAGCAAATTCTGGTGCGTGCCACCGATGCGCTCGGGCTTACCCGCGACGAGTGGTTCACAGTGACGATCGGCAATGTGAACGAGGCGCCGACGGACATCTGGGAGAGTATCCCGCTCTCGTTCAACGAGAATCTTGCGATCGGCACAGTGCTTGCATCCTTCGGCGGTTCCGATCCGGAAGGCAGTATCAGCAGCTATTCGCTGCTCAGCAGTGCGGGGGGGCGTTTCGCGATCACCTCAGGCGGTGTGCTGACGGTGGGCACGGCCGGCCTCGACTACGAAGCGGGAGCGAGCCAGCAAATTCTGGTGCGCGCCACCGATGCGGGCGGTCTTGTCCGCGACGAATGGTTCACGGTGACAATCGGCAATGTCAACGAAGCGCCGACCGATATCTGGGAGAGTATCCCGCTCTCGTTCAACGAGAATCTGGCGGTGGGCACCGAGCTTGCCTGGTTCCGGGGCTCTGACCACGAGGGCAGTATCGCGACCTATTCGCTGCTCAACAATGCGGGTGGGCGCTTCGCGCTTGATGCCTATGGAAGTCTCATGGTGGGTTCGACGGGTCTCAATTACGAAACCAACGACAGCCATATGATTCAGGTGCGTGTCACCGATGCGGACGGCCTCGTCCGCGATGAATCGTTCACCGTGACGATCGTCAATGTCAATGAAGCGCACACGATCGCGAACAAGGCCGGCTCGATTCAGGAAGGGAACGCCTTGGTGTTCACGCCGGTCGTCAAAATGGCGACGACGCTGGTCGATCCCGAGGATGGGGGGGGCTGGCAATGGAGCTTCGCGGGTGGAGCCGTGACCTCGGGAATCTGGAAGATCGAGCCGACTACAGGCGAGATCAGCCTCCTTCCGGGATCGGTTGACTATGAGGAACTGATCTCGGTCTACGAATGGCAAGAATATTGGGTTCCGGATGATCCCAATGATCCTTACAATGGAAGCGGAACCCACCAATGGCAACGTGTCTATCTGGGGCGTGACCCGTCGCGAGCCATATTCAACTTGAATGTTGAGGTGAAGGACTCGACCGGCACACATACCGCGGCCGCTGTCGCGACGGTTGAAGTGACCGACAAGGATGAGGGACCGGCATTCGCCGGAAAACCCAGGTTCATTGTGCGCGACGATCAGTCGAACGGCTGGCTCGGTCAGCTTCAGGGCTTTGATCCGGAGACAGGAGCACTCGCATCTGGCTACAGCATCACGCTTGTCAGCGCCGTAGAGCAGTATCTCAGCCCTGGGGGCAGTTCGGACATCGACAACCACGGCAATCCCACGATCACCGTGAATGCGGGCACCGGACAGCTGTATTTCAACACGCCGGGCGACGGCGAATGGGAAGGCGGTATCCGCTACCATCCTGTCTATGGCGGGCGCTGGAGCTACCAGCTCCTCTATAATATGGAGGTCACGATGACCGATGTGTGGGGTAATCCCCACACCCAGGCATTCGAGATCATCTTCCTCAAGCACGGAAATTCCAACGTCCTGCCGATCATCCTCGACCTCGATGGCGATGGTATCGAGATGGTGGATGCCGACACGTCGAACGTGCGCTTTGACATGAACGAGGACGGTGTCGCCGATCGGACCGGCTGGGTGGGTGCGGACGATGGCCTGCTGGTCCTCGATCGCAATGGCAACGGCATCATCGACGATGCCGGCGAATTGACCTTTGCCAAGGACGATAACCGGGCGGTGACTGACCTCGAAGGCCTGCGCGCCTGGGATTCGAACCGCAACGGCTTCCTTGAGGCGGGCGACACGGACTTCGACCGTTTCCGGATCTGGCGCGATGTGAACCAGAACGGCATCAGCGAGGCGAGCGAGCTCCATTCCCTCTCGTCGCTGGGAATCCGGAGTCTCAACCTCACGCTGAACCTGACCAACAACGAGCTCGTCCCCGACCGCAATGTCCTGTTCGCGACGTCTGAGTTCCAGTGGACCGACGGCACGACCGGGATCATCGGCGACGTGAGTTTCTCCTTCGATCCGGAAGAGCCCGGCGAGGAAGCGTCGCCGGACGGCACGGAGATTGCGCCGCCGATCGTCCTCGATCTCGACGGGGACAATGCGGGCCTCATTTCGCTGACCGACAGCAAGACGCGGTTCGACATGAATGGCGACGGTCTGGCGGACAAGACCGGCTGGATCGAAGCGGGGGATGCGCTGCTTGCGCTCGACCGCAACGGCAATGGCAGGATCGACGGGATCGACGAAATCTCGTTCGTCAAGGACAAGGCCGGCGCCAAGACCGATCTGGAGGGCCTGGCGGCGTTCGACAGCAACGGCGACGGCAAGCTGACTGGCGCCGATACCCGGTTCGTCGAGTTCCGCGCCTGGCGCGACTCCAACTCCAATGGCCTGACTGACGCCGGCGAGCTGCTGAGCCTCGCCGAGGCCGGCGTGGTGTCGATCTCGCTGACGGGCACTGCGACCGGCGAAACGGAGGCGGCAGGCCGCAATATTGTCTACAACAAGGGCAGCTTCACGCGTACGAGCGGCGCGACCGGCACGCTGCTCGACGTCGGCTTGGCGTTCAAGGCGATGTCCAAGCTTCCCGAGATCGAGTTCCAGGAGAGCCATTGGCGGGGTGAGGCGCGCATCTATTCCGTCACCGGCGGGACCACAGCGGCTCGCGTCACGCCGCGCCATGCCAAGGGAATCGTGAACCCGGATGCCGGCCAGATCGCACCGGCGGCGCTCATGGCATTCGACAACCGCACCGTGGGGCTGTTGTCGATGATCCTGGTGGATCTCGATGGCGACGGGCTGGAGGCACGGCGCGCGAACCGCTCGCGTGCCGCGTTCGACATGAACGGCGATGGCGTCGCCGACAATACCGGATGGGTGTCGGGGGGGGACGGGATGCTCGTCATCGATCGCGACGGCAGCGGCTCGATCACGCATGTGTCCGAACTGTCGTTCCTGGCCGAGAAGGACGGGGCGACCAGCGCATGGGATGGGCTGTCGGTGCTCGACAGTTCGCGAGACGGCAAGATCGACGCCAAGGACACCCGATTCGGCGAACTCAAGGTCTGGGCTGACCGCAATGGCGATGGCGTATCCCAAGCAGACGAGATCCGGTCGCTCACGGAACTCGGCATTACCGAGATCAGTCTGCGCGCGACCTCGAGCGGAGAGAAGGGCGGGATGGGCGACAATCTGCCGCTTTCGACCGCGACGTTCAAATGGGCGAACGGGGTCACGGCCACCATCGGCAATGTCGCCATGGCCTTCGACCCGAGTTCGGCACGCGCCGGAACCGGCGAAGTCCAGGCACCGGTTCCGGAACTGGCGCCGGATAGGGCTGCGGCAGCGCTTGCCGCGTCCCGCCTTGTTCAGGCAATGAACGGTTTCGGGGCCGGGATGAGCGACGGCAGTCTGTCGTCGCGCTGGGCCGAGCGCCAGTCTGGCATGGATCTGTTGGCGGCGAATGTTGCGTAAGGAAGCGTGATGAATAAGCGGAACTCGGGCGGTACGACGAATGATGCTGCGCGTTCACAGGCACCCACGGTGAGCCACCTCCTGGGTGAGATGACCTGGCTGCTGACGCAGTCGCCAATGCATCGCGCGCTGGCGATTGGTGATCTCGAATGGCTGGTGATGCCGGCGCTGATCCATCAGCAATTCTATGTCTTTCGGGACGGGGATCGTCCGGTGGGATTGGCGCTGTGGGCGAAGTGCACGTCCGTAGCCGCAAAGAAACTCGATGGCGGAATGATCGAGCCCGAAAACCGCCTGACGCTCGAGGAATGGAATGGCGGCGACCAGATCTGGCTGGTCGACCTGATCGCTCCCTTCGCAACCACGGACAACCGTCAGCGCGAAATCATGATCGCCGATCTCATCTCAAAGCCGCTGGCAGACAAGGAGTTCAGATTCCATCAGACCGATCCCGCAACGGGAAAACGGACGGTACAGGTTATCGGCGCCGATGCGGGTCAGAAGCTCAAGGAAGCGTTGGTGGCAGCGGCCCAGGCGTCCTGAGCGATCCTGCAGTGCGGGCAGCCGGGTACCCAACCATCACGCGCGTCAGCCTCCCGGCAAGCGTACCCAAAAGCCGTCATAGCCCAGGCTCATGACCGTCGCTGAAATCGAAGGGCGCGGTGCAGCCAGATCTTCCTGTATAACCATCGGGCCGTCATTCGGCTTGCGCCTCGGCGGGCTTGCGCGCGCTGGCCGGGGAGACCTCAGCCGCTGGAGCGGAGGCAATCCCATATTCGTCCCGCGCGACCTTGAGATCTGCGAGGAAGGCCGGATCCGCATTCAGCCGGGTCAGAACCGCCGCCGCGATCGCGCGTGCCGCGTCGGTATCGGTCGGGAAGTGGTAGCCGCAGATCACCCGGCTCAGCGCATAGTCCCGGCCCCGCTCGAGGATCTCCGGCGCGCGCGCCGGCGCGACCTGCGCCAGCAGCAAGGCGGTGGCCCAGCCATAGACGGTGTGCCCCGACGGGTAGGAGGACCCGCCGCGCGGCTCGCGATCGGGAGCCGGAATGGGGCTGCTGCCGCAACGGCGGACCAGCTGGTAGCGTTGATAGGGGCGCGGGCGCTGGAAACTTTCCTTGCCGTTCCACACCGGGTCCGCGGCATCGCGCATCGCGCGATTGAGCAACTGAATGAGGCGCGGGCTATGCGCACGGTCGATCGGCTTACCGAACGCCGCGGCAAACCGCGGATAGACGCTCTTGTTGTCGAGGTCGGCAGTTTCCCAGCGATCGGCCGGGACATCGGCCTGGAACCGCTGCGAGATCGCCATGTCGATCTGATCGAGCATCGACTCCGGGGCGGGCGGCGGGCCGACGAGCAGGCGATAATCCACGCTGCCCTTGGGCAGATAGCCTACCGGCTTCGCCTCGCCCTCGGGCCGCTTGATGCCTTCGAGCGATTGCGCGGCGGCGGGCGCCAGCGCCGGACAGATAAGTGAGAGCGCGGCAAGGCCGATCGCAGAACGGGGGGTGATCATCGTTTGTCGCTCCGGAAATTAATGCCGCGCCCCGTCGCTGGCCAACGGGGCGCGGCCTGCGGGGTCAGAACTTCGCTTCGAATCCGACATAGAAGTAGCGGCCGATCACGTCGTACTCGCCCGCGACATTCTGCGAACCGCCTGACGCGGTTCCCGACGGCAGGAAGGGGCTCGTGCTGTTGAACGCGTTGTTGACGCCGGCATAGAGGCGGAAGTCCTTGTTCGCGGCCGGAACGTCGACGCTGGCGTAGAAATCGTGACGCACGCGATCGTCGATGTGCAGGAAGGGGGGATTGGCTCCTACCGCCTCGGCCGCGGCGCGGCGCACATTGCTGTCGACCGCGTCACCCGTATAGCGCAGCTTCCAGCGCAACCGCAGGCCGCCGTCGCGATAGCCGAGCTGGGCCTGGCCGCTATTGACCCACGCACCGATCTCACCCTTGAAATCGGTACGCCGGACACCGTCCACGCCATCGAATACGGTATAATAGTCGAACAGCCGCGAATAGAGGAAGCGGATGTCGAACTTGCCCTTCGACGACAGCCATTGCGGCGCATCGAACCGGTAGTCGATCGCGACATCGGCCCCCGAGCGAACGGTCTGGCTGAGGTTGAGGTCGCGGTTGACGATCCGGGTGATCTGGCCTTCCGAGTTGCGCGTGATCTCGTTGCAGAAGAAATTGTCGGTGAGCCCGCCCGGGTTGCCAAGGCATTCGCGCAGCAGATCGATCGCTTCGAGCGAGGAGATCACGTCGCGGATCTTGATCCGGAAATAGTCGACCGTCATCGACAGGCCCGGAATGAAGCGCGGCGTCAGCACGGCACCGAACGACACCGTATCGGCCGTTTCCTCCTTGAGGTTGGGATTGCCCGCCGCCGGGCCTTCGATACTGGTCGTATCCTGAAGGAACACGCCATTGGCCGCGATCTCGGCGGCAACGCCCGCAATCGACCGGCAGTTGGTCGCGATCGTCCCCGTCGTCGTTGCGGTCACGCCGCTGCACAGATCGACGACCGAATCCGAATCGTCGCGTGCCGGCGAATAGAGGTTGGTCACGGTCGGCGCGCGCTGGGCCCGCGAATATTGGCCACGGAAGCGGATGTCGCGGACGGGCGCCCATTCGCCGCCGAAGCGATAGCTCAGGACCGAACCCACATTCTTGATGTTATAGTCGCCATAACGCACCGCCGCGTCGAAGGAGAGGCTGTGCGCGAAGGGCTGGTCGCGGAACAGCGGGACCTTGAGTTCGGCGAACGCTTCCTTCGCTTTGATATCGCCTTCATATTCGGCGATGAACGATGCCGATCCAAAACCGCGCCGTGTGGTGTCGTCGGTCACGGAGCGCTGCCAGTCGCGGCGATATTCGCCGCCCAGCGCGATCGAAACCGGACCCGCGGGCAGCTCGAACAGCGGTCCGCTCAGATATCCCTGCACAACGTCCTGCTGCATCACGCCGTCAAGCTTCAGGTCGGCGCGGATATAGTTTGCGGCTGCGGACGTGATCGAGTTTGGCCCGAACAGATTGACCGGAACGCACCCCGCCGCGCGCGCGGCCGCATCGACGCAGCGCACCCGCGACAGGTCGCCCGGCGCCGCTGGATCGAACTCGGCGTTGATCGCATATTTCAGATTCTGAAGGTTCAGCAGGTTAACGCGGTTCTGCTCCTGGTGGAAACGGCCATAGCCATAGCTGACCTCCCAGTTCCAGCTCTCGCCGATCTTGCCGCGCAGACCGGTCCAGGCGCGCCAGGTCTCGCGGTCGTTGAGGATGCGGTAGTGGCCAAGCTCGTTGAAGCGGCGCGACCACTGGATACCCGAGGAGGAAGCCGCCGTGCGAATGGCGGCGGGGACATAGGGGTTGTTGCGAGCGATCCTGCCGACCGCAACGGGAGCCAGAGGATCGCCGAATTCCTCGTCGAATGCGCCGGTTTCGGCGCCGCCGCGTTCGGCCGAGGTTTCCACCTTCGAATATTGCACATGCCCAAAGAATTCGATGTCGCTTCCCAGGTCGACGGTGATCTTTCCGGCGGCGAGATAGGAGGTGCGCGGCGCGCTGATCTGCAGGTCCGGGCGGGTTTCCCAGCCATAGACCGCGGTATTGGTGCTGCGAAACAGATTGCCGTTCGCATCATAGACGAAATAGCCGCCACCGGCGGTCGAGCTCGAAAGGAAGCGGCCGCCGGGCGTGCTGCTGCTCTTCGAAGGGCGGGTGACGCCGAGCTCGCCCTGGTTGAGCGGGTTGGAATCCGCGCTCAGGCTGTAGGCGACCGATTCGAGTGCGCGGGCCCGCTGATAGCCCATCACCCCTTCCTCTTTCTCGTAGCTCGCGCCGAACACGAGCGAGACCCGATCGTCGAACAGTTTCTGGCCGGCGAGCAGGTCGAGGTTGATCCTCTGGCTGTCGCCTTCGCTTGAAACGCCGGAGCGGCCGCCGATGCGGACGCCGTCATATTTGCGGCGGGTGATGATGTTGACGACGCCGGCGATCGCGTCGGAGCCGTAGACGGCGGACGCGCCGCCGGTGATGACCTCGACACGCTCGACGAACATCGCCGGGATCGAGCTCAGGCTGACCGCGCTCGACGTGATCCGGTTAGAGACCGTGCGCCGTCCGTCGATCAGCGTCAGCGTACGATCGGCGCCCAGGCCACGCAGGCTGACCGAAGAGGTGCCGGCGGCGTTGATCTGGGAATTGGAGTTGGCGAGGTTGAGGCTCGGGGTGACGGCGGGATAATCGGCCAGGACTTCGGACAGTTCGGTCGCACCCGATGACTGGATATCCTCGTCGTTGATCTGGACGATCGGCACGGCGGAATCCGTGACCACCTGCCGCGCGATGCGGCTCCCGGTAACGACGACATCGCCGGCATCATCCTGATCCTGCTCGTCCGGTGCGGCCGCGCGGTTCACGCTGGACACGGTTTCGACCTGCGCGGCGGCGCGAATGACGAGCACGCCCGATCGCCCCCAGCTCGCTTCGAGGCCCGATCCTGCGAGGAGCCGCGTCACGCCGTCGCGGATCGTGAAGGTGCCGTTGAGGGCCGGCGCGCGTTTGCCCTTCAGCGTGCCGCTGTCGAAGCTGATCTGTTGCCCCGATGCGCGGGCCAGTGCGCGCAGGCTCGCCTTCATATCCTGCGCCGGAATCGAAAAGCGGTAGGTGCGTTCCTGCGCGATCGCGGGCACGGCGATGACCGATGCGACAAGCGCCGTGGCGGCGATCGAGCCATGAAGCGCGGATCTGGAAAAGTGCATGATATCCCCCCTGCTACGCCGCCTCTTGCAGGCGGTCACCGGGTAAAGACGCGCGACGCGCAGCGGGGGACACCTGACCCTCGAATCTGCCTCATTCGCGCTCGAGGATGATCTCGCTATTGGCGCGCCTCTGGCGGACCGGATGCAGCGCAACGACCCCTTCGACAAAGGCATCGACATCACCCGCCTTGTAGACACCATCGACAGCGATACGGCCGACTGCCGGATCGGCCAGCACGATGCGCTTGGTGGAGTAGCGGTTCATGCGTTCGACGGCGCGGGCCAGCGGTTCCTGATCGAAATTGATCAGTCCCTGTTCCCAGCTCAACGATTGCGACAGGTCCGGTCGCGTGACCTGCCCCGGCCTCGCCGAGCCGGCGGCGCCGATGAATTCGCTGCCCGGCGTCATGAGCAGGCGCTGGGACGACGCGGCCGGTCCAGGCGCGCTGTCGCTCCGGTCGCGCACCTCGACCTGGCCTTCGTAGAGGATGACGCGTACTTCGCCGTCGATCATCTCGACACTGAACGAGGTACCGACGGCAGCGATCAGCTTGTCGCCCGCGGCGACGGTGAAGGGTCGCAGCGGATCCTTGGCGACATCGAATTTGGCGCGCCCTTCGACCAGTTCGACCTGGCGTGCCTCGTCCTTCATGCGAACGGTCATCGCGGTCACGGCGTCGATCGAAACGCGCGACCCGTCGTCGAGCATCGCCACCTGCCGTTCGCCGATGCCGGTCTCATATCTGCTGGGCTGGTTGAGATACCAGAAGCTGCCCGTCCCAAGGAGCAGAAGCAGCGCCGCGGCGTAGCCGAGCGGCCACCAGATCCGCCGCGATGCGATTACCCAGCGACGCCGGTTCTTGTTCCGAAATTCGGTCAGGGCCTCGGTCCGCAGCGAGATGATCCGCGGCCGGTCCCCGATCGCGCCGGATGCCTGCCACACGGCTATCGCTTCCTGCAGCACGTCGGCGTGGCCGGGTTGCGTGAGCCATGCCTCGAACTGCGCCCATTCGTCTTCGTCCAGGCTGCCCTCGGACAGCTGGATGCACCAGAGTGCGGCCTCCTCCATGATCTCGTTCGCGGCGAGCGCTGCGGGTGTGGTGTCGGTCATGGCGCGCTCCTCATTTCCTTCATCAGGCTCGCCATCGCGCGCGCGACATGTTTCTTTACGGCGCTCACCGAAATGCCGAAGGTTTCGGCGATCGTGTCCTGTCCCAGATTCTCCAGCCGATAGAGAATGAAGATCGTCCGCGTGCGGTCGGGCAGGGAGGCGAGGACGTTCTCGAGCGCCGTGAGTTCCCCGCGTCCGGCCGTGATCCGGAACGGGTCGAGCGGATCGATTGCCAGCTCTTCGCTCCGGCTGACCAGATCGCGATAGTGCGTCCTGACCTTCAGGCGGCGGGCGCGGTCGGCGAGCAGGTTGGACGCCATCTGGAAGATATACGCCTCGGGCGAAGCCAGGTCGTCGTTGCGGTGCTTGAGCAGCTTCGCGATCAGTTCGTGGGTCAGATCCTCGGCCTCGGCATGGTCACGCACCCGCCGCAGGAAATAGGCGAGCAACGCCGGACGCCATCGGCGACCGAAATCAAGCTGATCCCTAGCGGGCTGCATGGCGCTGCATCATCGACTGCAAAATCACGAGCATAACCCATAGACGCATCTGCGAACGACAGGGACATCTGGTTTTCGCGATTTGGGAGACCGTCGGCCGCGCCGATGCTATTCCCGACGCTGCCCGGCCGACGATCTGCCCGGCGACGCCCCGCCTAACCCGTTGGTCTGCAATGCGCCCCCGTTTCGGTCGTTCAGCCCGCCCATCGGCGACCCCAAAAGCAGTCACTCCTTAGAACTCGGATCCGACAGCGGCTATTGGATGGGAAGTTTTCAGGCAGCTCAGGCGCCAGCGCTACTGGATGACGGCGTTTCTTCTCGCGGTTCGAACCTTCGAGTCACCGATATCCGACCGCTCCCTGATGGACGGAACCGCGCTGATGAAGATGCCTGGACATCCCTATGCTTCGCTGACGCAATTGTCATATTGACGTCAGCGTAACGACCGGCGTGCGTATCTAGCGTTGCGGCATGACCAGGACAGCAACGCTGCTGCGCTTCGTGCGAGCTCGCCGCAAACCCGCCCTTCTGATTGGAGGCGCGGGCATGCTCACCCTGACGGCCCTCGCCTATTCGGGCACCGGGCAAACCCAGCAGCAGCCGGCGGCGCAGCCGCCGGTGCCGGTGCGTACCGTCGCCGCCGAACGGCGCGACGTTCGGCACGAAATCGAAGCCGTCGGCACCGTCGAGTCGCTCCAGGAGGTCGTGATCCGCTCGCAGGTCGATGGTGTGCTGATACGGCTGCACTTCGCCGAGGGCGACCTGGTCCGGCGCGGGCAGCTCCTCGCCACGATCGACGATCGCCCGCAGCGCGCCGCGCTCGAGGCCGCGCAGGCGCAGCTCGCGCGCGACGCTGCACAGCTGCGCGCCGCCGAGCTCGATCTGGCGCGCTACCAGAGCCTCGTCGCGCGCAACGCCATCTCGCAGCAGATGGTCGATCAGCAGCGCGCCCAGACCGATCAGCTCCGCGCGACGGTCCGCCTCGACAGTGCCAATGTCGACACCGCGCGCGTCAATCTCTCCTTCACCCGCATCGTCTCGCCCGTCAGCGGCCGTGTCGGTATCCGGCGCGTCGATGCGGGCAACCTCGTCCGCACCGGCGATGCCGACGGCATCGTCTCGGTCGCGCAGGTCAATCCGATCTCGATCGTCTTCCCGGTACCGCAAACCCGTCTTGCCGATCTGCGGGTGAGCGCGCGCGATGCGCGGGGCGCGGTGGTCGAGGCCCATGACAGCGACGGCGGTGCGCTGCTCGGAACCGGACGCATCACCGCCTTCGACAATGCCTTCGACACGCGTACCGGCACCGGACGTGTGCGCGCGCAGTTCACCAACGGCGCCGAGCGGCTCGCCCCCGGCGCGTTCGTCGCGGTGCGGATGCGCACCGGCCTGACCCCCGGCGCGGTGGTGCTGCCCGCCGTTGCCGTCCGCCCCGGCGTCGATGGGCATTTCGTCTATCGCGTGACCAACGGCACGGTGAAGCGCGTGCCCGTCACGCTTGGCTACACCAATGACGAGATCGCCGTGGTCGCGCGCGGCATCGATCCCGGCAACGTCATCGTGCGCGATGGTTTCTCGCGGCTGCGCGATGGAGCCAAGGTCACCGTCGCAGCGGCCGGCACCGCCGCCGGGGGTGGTCAATGAGCGAGGGCGCTACGCTCCCCGCCGTGGACACACCGCGGCACGGCTTCGCCATCTGGTTCATCCACCACCCCGTCGCTACCGTGCTGATGACGCTGGCGGCCACACTACTCGGCCTGTTCGCCTTCACCCAGCTCCCCGTCGCGCCGCTGCCCGAAGCCGATTTCCCGACGATCCAGGTCAGCGCCAGCCTGCCCGGCGCCAGCCCCGAGACGATGGCCTCCTCGGTCGCGACCCCGCTCGAGGTCGCGTTCACCGGCATCCCCGGCGTCACCGAGATGACCTCGGCCAGTGGACTCGGCCAGACCAGCATCACCATCCAGTTTACCCTCACGCGCGATATCGATGCGGCGGCGCAGGAGGTTCAGGCCGCGATCAACGGCGTCGCCGGGCGCTTGCCGGCCGACCTCCCCAGCCTCCCCACCTGGCGCAAGGTCAACCCGGCCGACACCCCGGTAATGGCGCTCAGCGTCGCCTCCGACGAAATGCCGCTGACCGAACTCAGCGACCTGGCCGAGAACCAGCTCGCGCGTCAGATCAGCCAGATCGACGGTGTCGCTCAAGTTGCGATCTTCGGGCAGAACAAGCCCGCGATCCGCGTGCGCGCCCAGCCCGACCGGCTCGCCGCCTACGGCGTCAGCATGGCCGACATCCGTACGGCCGTGCAGGGTTCGAGCGTCAATCTCGCCAAGGGCGCGGTGTTCGGTCGCGATACGGTCGCGACGTTCGAGGCGAACGACCAGCTCTTCACCCCGGCCGACTATGAGCAGATCGTCGTGGCATGGCGCGACGGCGCGCCGATCCGCCTGCAGGACGTCGCCGAGGTCAGCATCGGCGCCGAGAACAGCTATGTTGCTGCTTTCCCGGACGGCAAGCCCGGGCTCGGCATCGGGATCATGCGCCAGCCGGGTGCCAATGTCGTGCGCATCGCCGACGCGATCCGGGCAGCGCTCCCCGCCCTGACGGCGTCGCTGCCTGCCAGCGTCGAGGTCGCGGTGCTCAACGATCGCACGCGCACGATCCGTTCTTCGATCCATGAGGTGGAGATCACGCTCGCCATCACGCTGGCGCTCGTCGTGCTCGTCATGGGCCTGTTCCTGCGCCAGGTGTCGGCGACGCTGATCGTCGCCGCGGTACTCGCCGTCTCGGTGATCGCGACCTTCGCGGCGATGTACCTGCTCGGCTTCAGCATCAACAATCTGACGCTGGTGGCGTTGGTCATCGCGGTCGGCTTCGTCGTCGATGACGCCATCGTCGTGGTCGAGAATATCCATCGCCATATGGAGATGGGCAAGACCGCGATGCACGCCGCGATCGAGGGTGCGCGGGAGATCGGCTTCACCGTCGTCTCGATCACCTTCTCGCTCATCGCCGCCTTCATCCCGATGCTGTTCATGGGCGGGGTGATCGGCCGGCTGTTCCGCGAATTCTCGCTGACGGTCACGGTCTCGCTGCTGATCTCGGTCGTGGCTTCACTCACCCTCGCGCCGATGCTGTGTGCGCGCTACCTCAAGTCCCCGAAACACGACGAGAGCGGCAAACGGCGTTTCACCGACCGGCTGATCGACGGCTATGGCCGCGCGCTCAAATGGACGCTGGCGCGACAGCGGCTGACCTTACTCGGCTTCGCGGCCACGGTCGCCGCGGCGGTCGCCAGCTATGTCTATATTCCCAAGGGCTTCTTCCCGCTCCAGGACACCGCTTTCGTCGTCGGGCAGACGCTCGCCGCCGAGGACATCTCCTACGAAGACATGCGCGCCAAGCATGAGGCGATCGCTGCGATCATCGCCAAGGATCCGGCGGTGCAGCGGTTCAACCACGCAATCGGAACGACCGGCGGAAGCCAGTCGCTCGCCAGCGGCCGGGTGTGGGTCGTGCTCAAGGACCGTGGCGACCGCGACGTCTCGTCCGAAGACTTTATCGCGCGCCTGCGCCCGCAGCTCGCGCGCATCCCGGGGATCAGCGTGTCGATGCGCTCGGCGCAGGATATCAACATCGGCGCGGGCGGCGGCGCGGGGCAATATTCCTATGTGCTGAAATCGACCGACACGCGCGAGATGGCGCGCTGGGCAACCCAGATGACCCAGGCGATGTCGCAGTCGCCGCTGTTCCGCGACGTCCGCAATGATGTCCAGCTCGGCGCGCGCATGCAGGGCATCACGATCGATCGCGCCGCCGCCGCGCGCTACGGGCTCAGCGTCGATGCGATCGACCAGGCCTTCTACGACAGCTTCGGCCAGCGCCAGATCAGCGAGTTCCAGACCCAGGTGAACCAGTATCGCGTGGTGCTGGAGGCCGATCCGTCGCGCTATGCCCGGGTCGCCAGCCTCGACACGATGTTCCTGCGCTCGCCCGTCACCAACGCGATGGTGCCGCTCTCCGCAGTGGCAAAGATCGATACCCAGCGCGCCGGGCCGCTCTCGATCGGGCGCCATGGCCTGTCGCCCGCGGCCACGATCAGCTTCAACCTGCCCGCAGGCGTGGCGCTGGGGGATGCGATGGCCGGGATCGAGCGCATCCGGCAGGAGATCGGCGTTCCGCCGACGGTCACCGGCACGGCGCAAGGCTCGGCCCAGGCCTTCACGGACTCACTCGCGACCCAGCCCTTGCTGATCCTCGCGGCGCTGATCGCGGTCTACATCATCCTCGGCATTCTCTACGAAAGCTTCTCGACACCGCTCACCATCCTCTCGACCCTGCCCTCGGCCGGCCTCGGCGCGGTACTGATGCTATGGCTGTTCGGCCTCGACTTCTCGATCATGGCCTTGATCGGCGTGATCCTGCTCATCGGCATCGTCAAGAAGAACGGGATCCTGATGGTCGACTTCGCGCTCGATGCGCAGCGCAATCGCGGGATCTCGCCCGAGGAGGCGATCTACGAGGCGGCGGTCACCCGCTTCCGTCCGATCATCATGACGACGATCGCCGCCCTGCTCGCCGCGATCCCGCTGATGCTCGCCTTCGGTACGGGGGCGGAACTGCGCCAGCCGCTGGGCGTCGCGGTGGTCGGCGGGCTGGTCATCAGTCAGGTGCTCACCCTTTTCTCCACCCCCGTCGTCTATCTGGCGCTCGACCGTCTCTTCCACCGGGCACGCCCGGCCAGGACGCCGCGCCTCAAGACCATGCTCGAAGGCGCCATGGCATGACCCGCCCCCGCCGTCTATCCTTCCCCCATCTC
>Ga0247823_10001027_pt1 | contig 23583 bp, 24 predicted proteins | sample 13C_PalmiticAcid_2_FD_192426 | JGI IMG/M metagenome (GOLD analysis project Ga0247823, IMG submission 192426) | Soil microbial communities from agricultural site in Penn Yan, New York, United States - 13C_PalmiticAcid_Day30 | ecosystem: Environmental > Terrestrial > Soil > Agricultural land... | reverse complement strand
GGCTTGGAACGGCACGCGCACCGGACCCTGCTGACCGAGCTGCTGGCCACGACCCCGCCGCCTGACTTGGTGGCGCGCGCGGGCGGGCTCGGTGTGCCGCTGGAGCACCGTCAGCTGATCGGGGTGTCGGTCCGGCCGGGCACCGAGGTCAGCCCGGCCCCGGCGATGGCCACCCAGGAAGTCCTCCGCGATTTGGCCGAGGCGACCGCGCTGGCGACCCGGCGGGCGAGGGTGGCGGCGCTGGTCGGGATCGTGGACGACACCAGCGTCCGCGCCCTGCTGTCCCTGACCCCCCAAGCCGACGCCGACGCCGTCCTGCGCCGGGTGGCGAAGGAGATCCACCAGTCGCCCCGGCCGGTGGTGCTCGCGGTGGGCACGACCGTGGCCGCGGTGACCGACGCCCGCCGCAGCCTGGTCGAGGCGGCCCACGTCGCCCAAGCCGCGCTGCGGTCGCCGGGGAAGGCCGTGCACCGGCTCGACGACGTGCGGCTGCGCGGCCTGCTCCACCTCCTGGCCGACGACGACCGGGTGATCGCCTTCGCCGACCGGGAGCTGACCGCCCTGATCACCCGGGACGCCTCGCACGGGAGCCGGTTGCTGGACACCCTTCGGCACTACTGCGAGCACGGCGGCAACAAGTCGGCGGCGGCCGCCGCGGCACACATGTCGCGCACGGCGTACTACCAGCAGCTTGCCCGGATCGAGCAGATTCTCGGGGTGTCGCTGGAGAATCCGGAATCGGTGCTGTCGCTGCACGTGGCCTTGCTGGCCTACGAGGTACGCGGCCGCTGACCGGCCCGCGTCCGCGGGCTTTCGGCTGTGGCGGTCATGATCGTCATGCACTCGTCGGGTGCGAGACTGATCCAAAACGTGACGACTCAAGGAGCTCTGCGTGCCCTCTGACGCACTCGAAAGACCGGTCCCGGCGTCGAGCGGGCGGGGCCAGCCGATCCTCGACCTGCTGGACAAGGCCATCGGCATGCAGACACCGTTGGTACGCAAGTACATCGCCCGGGCCCGTCAGCGCAACCCAGAGGCGACACCGGCGGAGGTCATCCGCACCCTGGAGCGGATGTACGTCAGCGCCCTGGCGGGCACAGGAGCCGCGGTAGGGGCCACCGCGGCCGCGCCTGCCGTCGGCACAGGGATCGCGCTGGCGCTGTCGGCGGGCGAGTTCTTCTCCTCGCTTGAACTGAGCACCTTGTTCGTGCTCTCGGTCGCCGAGGTCCACGGGGTCCGGCTCGACGAGATCGAACGCCGCCGCACGCTCGTCATGGGGATCCTGCTGGGCGAGTCGGGCTCCACAACGATCGGCAAGGTCGCCGAGCGCACCGGCCAGCACTGGGGCCGTCAGCTCGTCAGCAAGGTGCCCATTGCGACGCTGAAACAGCTCAACAGTGTCCTGGGCAAGAACTTCATCACCAAGTACGGCACCAAGCAGGGGATCATCGTGCTCGGCCGGGTAGTCCCGTTCGGCATCGGCGCGGTGATCGGCGGCACCGCCAACGCCACCGTCGCCGCACTGGCCGTCAAGGCCGCCCGGCGCGCGTTCGGTCCGGCACCGGAGGCATGGCCCGAGACACAGCCGGAGCCACCACACGTCGACCAGACAGGACAACTCGGCCCTGGACTACCTGAAATCCCTGATCCGACCGTCTGATCCGACTAAGGATACCGACTGATTCGGACATGCGCCGCCGCGCATGTGGACAATTCACCAAGCCGTCATCTCACGCTTGACCAAGAACCCCGCTGATCGTCTGCCAAGTCCCCAAGGGTTGTAGGCCGGTCCCCACAACTGAACCAGGGAAGGCCCACGACACATGTCAAGTCGTAAAGCCAAGATCGCAGGCGCGCTCGCGGGAGTGGTCACCGTGGCCACCACCGCGACGCTCGTCGTCATCGGCTCGGCTCAGGTCGCCTCGGCGGCTACCACCACGTTCAACCCCGTCGCCGACACCTACGTCGACAGCAGCCACACCAGCACCAACTACGGCACCTCCGGCCAGCTCGGTGTCGACAACTCGTCGGTCAAGCGGACGTTCCTGCGCTTCAACGTCACCGGCGTCACCGGCACCGTGACCGGCGCGAAGCTGCGTGTCCACGTCGACAGCGTCGCGAACGCGCAGAGCCCCAATGGCGGCACGTACCGGCTGTTGTCCAACACGACCTGGTCCGAGACCGGCGTGACGTACAACAACCAGCCCGCCATCGACGGCGCCACCCTCGGCTCCCTCGGCGCGGTCAGCCAGAACACGTGGTACGAGATCAACGTGCTCGCCCAGATCTCGGGCAACGGCATCTACAGCATCGGGGTCACCTCGTCGAACAACGACGGCGCCGACTTCGACTCGCGTGAGTCCGGCTCGGCCACCGCGCCGCAGCTCGTGCTGACCACCGGCACGACCACCACGACCACCCCGCCGACCACCACCACGGTGCCGACCACCACGACGACGACCCCGCCGTCGGGTGACCCGGTCCTCGTCGGCGTCGGCGACATCGCGAACTCCGGCTCGGGTGACACCGCCACCGCCAACCTGCTCGACGGCATCGCGGGCACCGTCTACACGACCGGTGACAACGTCTACGACAGCGGCACCACCTCGGAGTTCAACACCTACTACGAGCCGACCTGGGGCCGCCACAAGGCGCGCACCCGTCCGGCGCCGGGCAACCACGACTACAACACCTCCGGCGCCACCGGCTACTACAGCTACTTCGGCGCGCAGGCCGGCCCGTCGGGTCGCGGTTACTACTCCTACGACCTGGGCAACTGGCACATCGTGTCGCTGAACAGCGAGGTCTCGAAGTCGGTCGGCTCCCCTCAGGAGGTCTGGCTGCGCAGCGACCTGGCCGCCAGCAGCAAGCCGTGCACCCTGGCCTACTGGCACAAGCCGCGCTTCACCTCCAGCTCCAGCCACGCCCCGGACCCCACGACCGGCCCGCTGGTGCAGGCGCTGTACGACTATGACGCCGAGGTCATCGTCACCGGCCACAACCACCAGTACGAGCGCTTCGCCCCGATGAACCCGAGCGGCTCGCTCGACAACGCCAACGGCATCCGGCACTTCGTCGCGGGCATGGGTGGCGCGAGCTTCTACGGCTTCAGCACCATCCAGCCCAACAGCGAGGCGCGCAACAACAACACCAACGGCGTGCTGAAGTTCACCCTGCACTCCAACAGCTACGACTTCGAGTTCGTGCCCGTCGCGGGCAAGACTTACAACGACAAGGGCACCACTTCCTGCCACTAGTCGGCACTAGGTAAACCCGGTGGTGCCCGCCCATGCGGCGGGCACCACCGCCGTCCGTCATTGGAGGTAGGTCAGCCCGTGTACCTGTCCACGATCGACAAGCCGGAGACGTCAGGCGCCGGCACCAGACGCCGGTGGCGCGGGGTGAGCGGCAACGTGGTCGCGCTCGGCTCGGTCAGCCTGGTCACCGACATCTCCTCGGAGATGGTCACCGCCATCCTCCCGCTGTACCTGGTCGTCGGGCTGCACCTGAGCCCGCTGGCCTACGGCGCGATCGACGGGCTCTACACCGGCGCGACCGCCCTGCTTCGGCTGCTCGGCGGCTATGTCGCCGACCGCACGAGCAGGCGCAAGACCATCGCGGGCCTGGGCTACGGCCTGTCCGCGGTGGCCAAGCTCGGACTCATGGCCGCGGGCAGCTCGGCGGCCATGATCGGCCTCGCGATCACCGGCGACCGCGCGGGCAAAGGCTTGCGCACCGCCCCGCGCGACGCGCTGATCACCCTGTCCACTCCGGCCGACCAGCTCGGCCGGGCCTTCGGCGTGCACCGGTCGATGGACGCCGTCGGCGCGTTCGCCGGTCCCCTGGTCGCCGTCGCCGTGCTGGCCGCGGCGGGTGCGACGGCCTTCGACGCCGTGTTCTTCACCAGCTTCCTTATCGCCGCGTTCGGCGTGGTCCTGCTCGTGCTGTTCGTCAAGGACAAGCGGACCGACCTGGTCACGAAGAAGGTCAGCCCGCGCGCCGCCGCCGGTCTGCTGAAACTGCCCCGCGTGCGTGGGCTCCTGCTGGCGGCGACTCTGCTCGGCTTGGCCACGGTCGGCGACGGGTTCGTCTACCTGCTTCTCCAGCGTCGTGGTGAGCTGTCGATGGGCTGGTTCCCGCTGCTCGCCGTCGGCACCGCCTTGGTCTACCTGCTGTTGGCCACCCCGCTGGGCCTGCTGGCCGACAAGATCGGCCGCGGCAAGGTCATGCTGGCCGGGTACGGCGCGCTCGCGCTGGTCTACCTCGCGCTCATCGGGCCGGTGCACGGGCTGCCGCTGATCATCGCGGTGCTCGTACTCTATGGCGTGTTCTACGCGGCGACCGACGGCGTGCTGATGGCCATGGCGGGCGCGGTACTCCCCGAGCACCTGCGGACCACCGGCCTCGCGCTCATCCAGACCGGGCAGGCACTGGCCTACCTGGGTTCATCAGTCCTCTTCGGACTTTCCTGGCAGCTGTGGGGACCCACGGCCGCCTGCGCCGCCGCCGCGATCGCCGTGGTGGCCACCATCATCGTCACCGCGGCGGTCTTCGCCCGGCTGACCCGCTCCACCGACGAGGCGAAGGCATGAACCAGCGCAACCGGGTGATCGTGGCGGTCGTCGCCGCCGTACTGCTGGCCGGGGCGGCGGTCTTCTACGTCGTCGGCCGCTCGACGCCCAGCGTCGCGGCGCCGGAGAGCGCGCCGATCACGTCAGACGCGCGCGGCAAGATCCAGGTGCTGACGAACGGGATGCTGTCGACCGTCGCCCGCGCCGACTCACGGGGACCGCGCTCGATCACCGAGCAGCAGTGCGACCGCGCCTACACCGCCAAGGGGACCGTCGCCTGTCTGCGCCCGGTCGACGCGCTCACCGGCACCCACCTGGTCGTGTTCGACGCGGCGATGGCCGAGCGCAAGTCGATCCCACTGACCGGCTTCCCCAACCGGCTGCGTGTGTCGGCCAGCGGTCGGATGGTGTCCTGGACGGTCTTCGTCGGCGGCCACTCGTACTCGACCGGCGACTTCTCCACCCGCACCGGGATCCTCGACACCCAGACCGGTCAGGTGACCGACACCCTCGAGGGGTTCGCCGTCACCAACGACGGCGCGCCCGTGCAGGCCGTCGACGTCAACTTCTGGGGCGTCACCTTCACCGCGGACGACAACCGCTTCTACGCGACCATGTCGACCGGCGGTAAGCGCTACCTGATCGAAGGCGACCTCGCCGCCCGCACCGCCCGCACCCTGACCGCCAACGTCGAGTGCCCGTCGCTGTCCCCCGACGGCAAGCGGGTGGCCTACAAGTCGGCGATCGACGCCGAGCCGGCCAAGGGCTGGCGCCTGTCGGTCATGGACCTGGCCACCCTGAAGTCGACCCCGCTCGCCGAGACCCACAGCGTCGACGACCAGGCCGCGTGGCTGGATGACGCCACCGTCGCCTACTCCCTCCAGCGCGACGACGGCGTCAACGACGTGTGGACCGTCCAGGCCGACGGCTCCGGTCAACCCCTACTGACCATTGAGGGCGCCAACTCCCCCGCGGTCATCCAGGGCTGAGCGTCACGGCGCCGGGATCGGGACCACCATCTCGACTTCCGGCGCCGCGGGCCGCTCGACGGCGGCCACCCGCCACACCAGCGCCACGGCCAGCACGACGACGAGCAGCAGCGCGGCGAGGTCGAGCACCTTCATGGATCGCACATGGGTCCGGCGTAACTCGGTTCGCGCCATAGAAACCCCCCAGTTCCCACGTCCCGAATTTCGCGGCCTAATAGCGCCCGCGATTCCGGCCGAACCTCGACCGTAACGTTTTCGATCACCAACGGCAATACGCCGAACCGGCCAATACACCCGCGTCCGAAAAGGCGCAACGGGCACTGTGTGCGCCGAGTGCGACAGCTACGAACACACTGACACTGCCGGGTGACCGGCGCCTGCCTCCACGATGCCGGGATGGGACTCTGATCCACGAGCAGCGGAGCAGCCGATGGCGACAGCTGAGCAGAGCAGCCAGATCACCAACCCGGACGGGCGCGTCGACCTGCCTGACCACGGCCCGATCGAACACAGCCGCTTCTACAACCCCGAACTCGCGCCGGTCCCCGTCGAACGTCGCACCTGGACGACGTACAACTACTTCGCGCTGTGGATGGGCATGGCGCACAACATTCCGAGCTACACCCTGGCCGCGTCGCTGATCGCCTTGGGAATGGACTGGCTGCAGGCCTTTCTGACCATCACCATCGGCAATCTCATCGTCCTCGTCCCGATGCTTCTCAACAGCCACGCGGGCACGAAGTACGGAATTCCGTTCCCGGTGTTCGCCCGCGCCTTCTACGGGCTGCGCGGGGCGAATCTGGCCGCGTTGCTGCGCGGTTTCATCGCCTGCGGCTGGTTCGGCATCCAGACCTGGGTCGGCGGGCAGGCGCTCTACGTCATCGTCGGCAAGCTCGCGGGCGACGGCTGGACGAACTCGGCGATCGTCGGCGGGCAGCACTGGACGCTGTGGCTGTGCTTCGGCCTGTTCTGGGTGATCCAGATGCTGATCATCTGGCGCGGCATGGACGCGATCCGCCGGTTCGAGAACTGGACCGCTCCCCTGGTCTCGGTCGGCTTCCTGATCCTGCTGGGCTACGTGCTGGTCAAGGCGGGCGGCCTCGGCCCGATCCTGTCGGCGCCGTCGAAGCTCGGGTGGGGACCGGACTTCTGGAAGGTGTTCGCCCCAGCGCTGATGGGGATGATCGCCTTCTGGGCGACGCTGTCGCTGAACATGCCCGACTTCACCCGCTTCGGCGGCAGCCAGCGCAAGCAGATCCGCGGCCAGATCCTCGGCCTGCCCACCACCATGTCGTTCATCGCCATCGTCGCCATCCTGACCACGTCCGGCGGCCAGCTCCTCTACGGCGAGGCCATCTGGGACCCGGCACTGCTCGCCGCCCGGTTCGACAGCCCGGTGCTGGTCATCGTGGCGCTGGTCGCGCTCGTGCTGGCCACCGTGTCGTGCAACCTGGCCGCCAACGTCGTCAGCCCGTCATACGACTTCTCCAACGCCTTCCCGAAGAAGATCACCTTCGCCATGGGCGGGCTGATCACCGGCGTGATCGGCGTGGTCGTCATGCCGTGGCGGCTGATCTCGGACCCGAGCATCTACATCTTCGCCTGGCTCGGCTTCTACGGCGGCGTCCTCGCAGCGGTGGCGGGGGTGCTCGTGGCCGGGTATTGGTTGGTGGTGCGGACCGAGCTCGACGTCAAGGACCTCTACCGCGACGGCGGCGGCCGCTACTGGTTCAGTGGCGGCTGGAACCCGCGCGCCGTTTTCGCCACCCTGCTCGGCGCGGTCCTCGCCGTCGGCGGTGCCTATGGCGGCCCGTTCCCGGCCGACGGGCTGATCCCGTTCCTCAAGCCGCTCTACGACTACAACTGGCTCGTCGGTGTCGTCACCGCGTTCGCCGTCTACCTGGCGCTGTCGATGCCTGGCCGAGCAGAAGCCCCCGTCCGCCTCCAAGAAGGAGAAGCCCGTGCCTAACGTCGTCAGGGCAGGCCTGGTCCAGCAGAAGTGGACCGGTGACAAGGACTCGATGATCGCCAACGCGGTCGACGCGATCGGCAAGGCGGCCTCGCAGGGCGCCCAGGTCGTCTGCCTGCAGGAACTGTTCTACGGGCCGTACTTCTGCCAGGTCCAGGACGCCGACTACTACTCCTACACCGAGGGCATCCCCGACGGCCCGACGACCGAGCTGATGCGCGAGGTCGCCGAGCGGCACGGTGTGGTGCTCGTCGTGCCGATGTATGAGCAGGAACAGCCCGGGGTCTACTTCAACACCGCCGCGGTGATCGACGCCGACGGCACCTACCTCGGCAAGCACCGCAAGAACCACATTCCGCAGGTCAAGGGCTTCTGGGAGAAGTTCTACTTCCGGCCCGGCAACCTCGGCTACCCCGTGTTCGACACCGCGGTCGGCCGGATCGGCGTCTACATCTGCTACGAACGACACTTCCCCGAGGGCTGGCGCGCGCTGGGCCTGGCCGGGGCGAAGATCGTGTTCAACCCGTCGGCGACGAGCCGCGGCCTGTCGGAGTACCTGTGGCGCCTGGAGCAGCCCGCCGCGGCGGTGGCCAACGAGTACTACGTCGGCACGATCAACCGCGTCGGCGTGGAACCTCTGGGCGAGAACGACTTCTACGGACAGTCGTACTTCGTGGACCCCCGCGGGCAGCTGCTCGGCGAGGCCGCGTCGGACACCGACGAAGAGATCGTCGTGCGTGACCTCGACATGGACAAGCTCGCCGAGGTCCGCGACCTGTGGGCGTTCTACCGCGACCGCAGGCCCGACACCTACGAGTCGCTGACGAGGCCGTGACCATGCGCACTCTGATCAAGAACGGCACGGTCGTCAACGCGACCGGCCGGACCGTCGCCGACGTCCTGGTCGACGGCGAGACCATCGCCGCGGTCGCCGTGCCCGGCACGCTGACCGAGGCCGACAAGACCATTGACGCCCAAGGGAAGTACGTCATCCCCGGCGGCATCGACGCCCACACCCACATGGAGATGCCGTTCGGCGGCACGTTCTCCAACGACACCTTCGGCAGCGGCACCACGGCAGCGGCCTGGGGCGGCACGACGACGATCATCGACTTCGCCGTGCAGCCCAAGGGATCGTCCCTGCTGTCCACTCTGGACAAATGGCATGAGAAGGCCGACGGTCACTGCGCGATCGACTACGGCTTCCACATGATCATCTCCGACGTGACCGACGAGTCGCTCAAGGAGATGCAGGTCTGCATCGACGCGGGCGTCAACAGCTTCAAGATGTTCATGGCCTACCCGGGCGTCTTCTACGCCACCGACGGGGAGATCCTGCGGGCGATGCAGCGGGCCCGCGAGACCGGGTCCATGGTCATGATGCACGCGGAGAACGGCATCGCCATCGACCAGCTCGTCGCGCAGTCGCTGGCGGCGGGCCGCACGGAACCGGTGCACCACAGCCTGACCCGGCCGCCGGAGCTGGAAGGCGAGGCGACGAGCCGCGCGATCCAGTTGGCCAAGGTCACGGGTGCGCCGCTCTACATCGTCCACCTGTCCTCCCGACACGCGCTCGCGGCGGTGGCGGAGGCCAGAAACACCGGGCAGAACGTGTTCGCCGAGACCTGTCCGCAGTACCTCTATCTGTCCATTGAGGACATGGCGAAGCCGGACTTCGAGGGCGCGAAGTACGTCGCGTCGCCGCCGCTGCGCCCCAAGGACCACCAGACCGACCTATGGCGCGGGCTGCGCACCAACGACCTCTCGGTGGTGTCGACCGACCACTGCCCGTTCTGTTTCAAGGACCAGAAGGAGATGGGCCGCGACGACTTCTCCAAGATCCCCAACGGCATCCCCGGCGTCGAACACCGAATGGACCTGCTGCACCAAGGTGTCGTCGCGGGTGAGATCTCGCTGGAGCGCTGGGTGGAGATCAGCTCGACGACACCCGCGCGCATGTTCGGCCTGCACGGCCGCAAGGGCGTGATCGCGCCGGGGGCGGACGCGGACATCGTGGTGTACGACCCGGCGGCCAAGCAGACGCTCTCGGCGGCGACGCACCACATGAACGTCGACTACTCCGCCTACGAGGGCTTGGAGATCACGGGAAAGGTCGACACCGTCCTCTCGCGAGGGGCGGTGGTCATCGCCGACGGCAAGTTCCACGGCGGCGAGGGCCACGGCAGGTTCCTCAAGCGAGACCTGAGCCAGTACCTGATTTAGGGCGTGTTCTGCGGATCACGGCAGGCGCTATCCGCGCCCACGCGGCCCCTGGCCGCACCGCAGGAACGGCCACGGACAACCAGTACGCGACCGCCCCTGCGGCGCGGCCAGGAACCACGCGGATCACGGATCCCACCTACCGTGATCCACAGGACACACCCAGGGAGGCCGACATGGATTTCGGAGTGGTACTGCAGACCGACCCGCCCGCGCGGGACGTGGTCCGGCTGATGGTCGACGCCGAGCGGCGCGGGTTCAGCCACGGCTGGACGTTCGACTCGTGCGTGCTCTGGCAGGAGCCGTTCGTCATCTACTCGCAGATCCTCGCGGCGACGTCGTCGCTGGTCGTCGGCCCGATGGTGACCAACCCGAGCACCCGGGACTGGTCGGTCACCGCGTCGCTGTTCGCCACGCTCAACGACATGTTCGGCAACCGCACCGTCTGCGGCATCGGCCGCGGCGACTCGGCCCGGCGGGTCATCGGCCAGAAACCGGCCACCCTCGACGTCCTGCGCGAGGCCATGCACGTCATCCGCGAACTCGCCGAGGGCCGCGAGGTCGACCACCACGGCGCGCCGGTGCGCATCCCATGGGTGCGCGACGGGCGGCTGGAGATGTGGATGGCCGCCTACGGCCCGAAGGCGCTGAAGATGGTCGGCGAGCACGCCGACGGCTTCATCCTGCAGACCGCCGACCCGGCCATCGCCAAGTGGACCATCGACGCCGTCCGCGACGCGGCGAAGGCGGCGGGCCGCGACCCGGGCGGCATCACCGTCTGCGTCGCCGCCCCGGCCTACGTCGGCGGCGACCTGGCCCACCAGCGCGACCAGCTGCGCTGGTTCGGCGGCATGGTCGGCAACCACGTCGCCGACCTCGTCTCGCGCTACGGCGAGTCCGGGCCGGTCCCGCACGAGCTGACCGACTACATCCGCGGGCGGGAGGGCTACGACTACTCCCACCACGGGAAAGCCGGGAACCGGTCGACCGACTTCGTGCCGGACGAGATCGTCGACCGGTTCTGCCTGCTCGGCCCGGCGTCGGCCCATGTGGACCGGCTCGCCGAGCTGACCGAGCTGGGCGTCGACCAGTTCGCGCTGTACCTGATGCACGACCAGCGGGAGGAGACGCTGGCGGCGTACGGGGACGAGGTGATCCCGAATACCCAGGCGCGCAGGCCCGCTGGCGTGATTTAGGGTCCCGCGCACCTGCGTTACCCGGCGAGCGACCTGGCCTGATACCCGATGGGGCGGCCGTCCATTCCCCGACGGCCGCCCCCGGGGCGATGACCCGACCTGACCCCGGACAGCAGGGTTAGGGCATGACCGACATGCCACCGCTGTCCGCAGGCGATGAGCTCGCGCCAGGGGACCAGAACGATCATGTGCTGGCGCTGCAGCAGCGCCTGGCGGAGTACGGGTACTTCACCGACAGCGCTGACGGCGTGTTCGGGGAGTCCACTGAGGCCGCCGTACGAGAGTTCCAGCGCAACTACGGGCTGACCGAGGACGGCGTGGTCGGCGCCGAGATGTGGGACACGCTCAGCCGCGACACCCAGAGCTACGCCGAGCCCGCACAGGCCGAGTCCATGCCCGAGGTCGGGTCGCTGTCCGTGGACGGCTCGTGGATGTGGGACGGCGAGCAGTGGGTGCCCGCCGAGTCCGGCCAGGAATCCGACGACGTCGGCGCGCCTGCCCAAATCGAGGTCGGCACGCTCTCGGAGGACGGGGCCTGGCGGTGGGACGGGCAGCAGTGGCGGTCCACCGAGCAGGAGTCCGAGTCGCAGGAGGGGGAACTGACCCCGGAGCAGTTCCAGGAAGTCATCGCACAGTCAATGACCGTCCACGCCTCTGGCATGGCATAGGGAGCGCACGATGGATGGAGCCCTGGACACCGCCAAGTCCGCGCTCGAAGTTGTCAACAAAGGCATCGAGACGATCAAACTGATCATGCGACCCGGCCACGAGCTGACCGTCGTGGAGGGCGGCTTCGCCAAGTGCCTGCCCGACGGCGTCTCCGACAGCAACCTCGACGCGGGTGCCGACGGCGAGGTCGTCGCGGTCAGCTCCGAGTACGCGGGCGAGTCGCAGAAGGCGATCCTGGGCGACACCCTGGGCGGCTTCCTCGGCGCGGCGTGGAAGTGGGATCTGGTCTTCAGCTGGAAGTACGCGGTGCGCGACAACGGCACGGGCGCCTACATCCTCGACGCGTCCGCCGACGTACGCACCGCACAGGCGTCCGACCAGATCGCCTGGGAATGGAAGATCACCTTCCCCGGCAAGGGCCGGTGGTTCGACAAGGACGAAGCCATCGTCGAGCTGCCGTTCAAGGTCAACGTCACGTGCACGCACTCGATGATCTACGACAAGCTGTGGTTCAAGTCCCTCTACCGGGGTTGGATGCGCGGCAACGGCGAGTTCTACTGCGCTGGGCAGTGATCAGGTGACCCGTCCAGGAACGTTGACGAGCCACCAGCAGTACTGACCGGGAAGGCTCTGAACTGTCAGACACGTAGACCCATTTTGATCATGACAGCGAGGGTCGGCTGGAATCGCACTGGAACGATTGTCCAGGTCAGAACGGTTTCGGTCGAGTGAGACGTCACCCCACACCGAACCGTCCTGACCCGTCCGCGCTCACTCCGCGCTCCACTTTGGCATCGCGCGGATACCTCACGACTCGTCTACTGAGATGCGTGCTCGCGTGGCGTGTCTTCCGCCGCCAGGTCCGCGAGCCTGCGAAGCGCGTCAAGGAAGCCTTCTCGGCCGGTGAGTTCGGGCAACCGCTTCTCGGCGTCGGGAACGAGGTCGTCCCGCAGCGCCGTGACGATGGTCGCGCGTACCGGCTGGGTGAAGTCGTCGGCGACCACGATGCCGATGTTGTCGTCTCGGATCTCTTCGAGTTCGGCGAGCGCGTCGGCGTCGGTCACCACGTGGTCGATCAGGTATTCGAGGACCCAGTGGTAGAGCGAGTTGTTGACCGGCCAGCGGAGCTGCTTGGTGATCCAGATATCGCCTGACATCCCATTCCTACTATGAAGACTCGGGTCCGAGCGGCTTGATGAATTCTTGCACGCGCTTGATCTGTTCCGGGGTGAAGCGGGAGACGTCGACGGGGACCCAGTCGGCCTTCTCCAAGTGCTGAACGATCCTTCCCTGAAGGTTCTCCCACTGCTTGTCGAAGTGCTTGCCGGGGAAGTTGCCGACCGCGTCGTAGGTCTTGCCGTCCAGGCCCACCCAGTCCGGGCCGTCGTCGTCGGGCCATCGGACCAACACGGTACGTCTTTGATCTTCGACCCGCCGGGCCGTTTGGACTTCATCCGGGCCTCGACCTGGTTCGACGCCACCGCCCCGATTATGTGGCGAGTGGACGAGGTCGAGCTGGTCGACGTCGCCCCGGTCCGGGCGAGCGGCGCGCTGACCCTGTCGCGGGCGTGGTGGGACACCTTCAACACCTCGCTCGACAACCTCGCGGCGCAGCGCACGACCCGGCTGGCCACGCCCGACACCCAGCCCATTAGCCAGGAGCTGGTGTCCACGGCGATCGAGAATGGACGCTCATGACCTTGAAGCTGCGGCAGCCTCGGGGACCGCCGCCGCGACTCTCGGCGCCACCGTGGACTCCTCGCGTTCGGTCGAGGCGGTGACCGATCTTCGTACACGCCTCGCCGAACACCCGAGTTCGCCAGCCGTCCGCGACTTCATGGAAGTCTCGGCAACGCTGATGCCCTCGCTCGCGGCTAGGTGCACCTAGCCGAGTGGGTCGTTCTTCTTGAGTCCCTTGAGTTCGGCCTCGGGGTCGAAGTCGATCGAGGGCAGCTGCGGGTCGAGGTCGCGCAGGGTCTCCAGCAGGATCCGCGCGACCACCCAGTTGCGGTACCACTTGCGGTCGGCCGGGACGACGTACCACGGCGCGACCGCCGTCGAGCAGCGGCCGAGCGCGGCGGCGTAGGCCTCTTCGTACTGGCTCCACTTGGACCGCGCGCGCAAGTCCTCCGGGTTGTACTTCCACCGCTTGGCCGGGTCCTCCAGCCGGGCCACCAGCCGCGCCTTCTGCTCCTCGGCGGAGATGTGCAGGAAGCATTTGACGACGGTGACGCCCTGCTCGGTCAGCTCGGCCTCGAAGTCGTTGATCTGCTGGTAGCGCGCCTCCCACACCGGCTGCGCGACGAGGCTCTCCACCCGGACCACCAGCACGTCCTCGTAGTGGGACCGGTCGAACACGCCGATCAGGCCAGGGCCGGGGACCTGCCTGCGGATGCGCCACAGGAAGTCGTGGCGCTTCTCGGCGGGCGTCGGTTTCTTGAACGAGGCGACGCGGACGCCCTGCGGGTTCATCAGGCCGAAGACGTGCTCGATCGTGCCGCCCTTGCCCGACGTATCCATGCCCTGAAGCACGAGCAGCACGCGCCGGTCGCCGCCGCCGAAGGTGCCCTCGGCCCACAGTGCCTCCTGCAGGCCCGCCAGTTCCGCACCGGTCTCGGCGAGCTCCTCGGCGGCCTGCGCCTTGGAGGTCGGGCCGACCGGGGTGTCACCGGGTTTGAGCAGGACACTCTCGCTGCCCGGGGCTACCCTCAGTGCGTCGCGGACGGATGCGGCGGTGGCCTGCTTCTTACCCATTCGAATAGCCTAAACCGCCGGAGCATCTTCCGCTGGCGCAACAAACCACCGAAATTTATGCGGATGGCGCAATAGATCGGCGTGGGAAGCAACACTCACCGGATGAATCCGACGTCCGCCCCCCTTAGCCTGGGTGCATGACCCCGACTGCCCCCTCCACCACCGCAGCCGAGCCGCGCTCCGCGGCCGACTTCATCGCTCTCGACGAGCGGTGGAGCACGCACAACTACCACCCGCTGCCCGTGGTGATCGCCGAGGCCGAGGGGGCCTGGGTGACCGATGTGCACGGTCGCCGCTACCTCGACTTCCTCGCCGGCTACTCGGCGCTGAACTTCGGCCACCGCCACCCCGCGCTCATCGCCGCGGCCACTGAGCAGCTGGGCAAGCTGACCCTCACCAGCCGCGCCTTCCACCACGACCAGATGGGCCTGTTCTGCCGCGAACTGGCCGAGCTGACCGGTACCGACCTCGTGCTGCCGATGAACTCGGGCGCCGAGGCCGTCGAGTCGGCGGTGAAGGTCGCCCGCAAGTGGGCCTACCAGGTCAAGGGCGTCCCGGAGAACACCGCGGAGATCATCGTCGCGGGCTCCAACTTCCACGGCCGCACCACCACGATCATCTCGTTCTCGACCGACGAGGTGGCCCGCAAGGACTTCGGCCCGTTCACCCCCGGCTTCACCGTGGCCAAGTACGGCGACATCCAGGCGCTCGAGGCCGCGATCACCGACCGCACCGCCGCCATCCTCGTCGAGCCCATCCAGGGCGAGGCCGGTGTGCTGGCCCCGCCGTCGGGCTACCTGCGCGAGGTCCGCGCCCTGTGCGACCAGCACAACGTGCTGTTCATCGCCGACGAGATCCAGTCCGGCCTCGCCCGCACCGGCACCCTGTTCGCCCTGGACCACGAGGGTGTCCGCGCCGACCTCTACACGCTCGGCAAGGCGCTCGGCGGCGGCATCCTCCCGGTGTCGGCCGTCGTCGGCCGCGGCGACGTGCTCGGTGTCCTCAAGCCCGGCGAGCATGGCTCCACCTTCGGTGGCAACCCGCTGGCCTGCGCCGTCGGCCGGGCCGTGGTGAAGCTGCTGGCCACCGGCGAGTTCCAGGAACGCTCCCAGACCCTGGGCGCCTACCTGCACGCCCGCCTGGGCGAACTGGTCGGAAGCGGTGTCGCCGAGGTCCGCGGCCGCGGCCTCTGGGCGGGCGTCGAGATCGCCCCCGGTGGCCCGACGGGCCGCGCGGCCTCCCAGGCCCTGATGGACCGCGGCGTCCTGTGCAAGGAGACCCACGACACGACGCTGCGGGTGGCCCCGCCGCTGGTGATCACCGAGGCGGAGATCGACAAGGGCGTCGACGCCATCGCCGAGATCGTCACCCACTGAAAGCAACCGTCCGGCCGGGCAGCGAGGGCTCCCGGTCGGACGGTTTCCACTGTCAGCAGTAGAGATTGCCGCCCGGGTCGACCCGGCGGACGGCGCTGAAGTTCCGATAGGCGGCCACCCGACTGGCCACCTGGCTGGGGTTGCCGCCGTTGCACTCCAGGCTGCCGTTGATGCTGCGGATCGTCTCCCCGAAACCGCGGACGTTGACCATCGCGTCGTGCGGGGTCATCGTCCCGGGCCCGGATTGTGTGTTCCAGTACCAGAGGCCGGTCTTCCAGGCCACGGCCGCGTCCCGTTCCGCCCGCCAGGGATCACCCAGCAGGTTGATCCCGAGCGCGTCGCCCGCCGCCTTGTAGTTGAAGTTCCAGCTCAGCTGGATAGGGCCACGGCCGTAGTAGGCCGACTGCCCGGCGGGACACCCATACGACTGGCTCCAGTCGCAATAGTGCGGATAGTTCGCGGTGTTCTGCTCGACGATGTGCACCAGTCCGCCGGTCTCGTGGCTCACGTTGGCCAGGAACGCGGCCGCCTCCTGCTTTCGCACGACGTCGGTGCCCGTCTTGGCGAATCCGGGGAACGCGCTCAACGCGGCGGTCAGCCCGGCGTAGGTGTAGAAGGTGTTCCGCCCTGGGAACATCTGGTTGAACTGCGACTCCGAGACCACGAACCCGCCGGGCGCGGGACCAGGCCCGGGACCAGGGCCGCCGTCGCAGGCGAACGGCTCCCAGTACCAAGTGCTGATCACCGGGTCGTATCCCGGATTCGCGTTCTTCGCCCGATAGAAGCCGCCATTCGTATAGCGGACGATGGCGCCCACGTTGTACCACTGCCGCGGAACCCAGCTCGGATAGTCGCAGGCCGCCACCGAGACCAGCTGCGCCTGCGCCGACGGCAGGACGACGAAGATCCCGGCAAGGCAGGCGACAAGACAGGCGACAAGACGTTTCCGCACGCCGATCACTCCCCGACAGAGCACACCGCCTGAGCCGGCAGGCGACGACGGACGCTGACGATCACCACCAGACCAGATTGGTCTAGTCCAGTCAACCCCGCGGTCGCCGCCGGGCCGGTTGGTATGCCCAACCGGCCCAGCACCCGATGGCCTGAACTACCGCGCCCGCTTCACCCGGGACTCGTCCCACACCGGCGTCTCGGTTTCGACGACCTCGCCATCCGACCGGAACACCAGGAACCGGTTGAACGACCGCGCGAACCAACGATCGTGCGTCACCGCGACGACCGTGCCCTCGAACGCCTCCAACGCGTCCTGCAGCGCCTCGGCGGAGTGCAGGTCGAGGTTGTCGGTCGGCTCGTCGAGCAGCAGCAGCGTCGCCCCGCCCAACTCCAGCAACAGGATCTGGAACCGGGCCTGCTGCCCGCCCGACAACGTCTCGAACCGCTGCTCCCCCGCCGCGGCCAGCCCGTAGCGGCTCAGCACGGACGCGGCGCCGCCGCGGTCGAGCCCACCGCGGTCGCCGTCACCGTGCCACAGGATGTCGACCAGGGTCCGGCCGATCCACTCAGGATGGTCATGGGTCTGCGCGAACAGTCCAGGTAGGACTCGCGCGCCCAGGCGGCAGACCCCGGTGTGCCGCACGCTGTCCACATCGGACAGCAGACGCAGGAAGTGGCTCTTGCCGGAACCGTTCGATCCCAACACCGCCAGGCGGTCGGCGAAGAACACCTCGATGTCGAACGGCTTCATCAGCCCGGTGAGCTCAAGATCCGCGCAGGTGATCGCGCGAATGCCGGTCCGTCCACCGATCAGCCGGGGCTTGACCTTCTGCGGCTTGGGCGGCGTCGGCGGCGGTCCCGCCTCCTCGAACTTGCGCAACCTCGTCTGCGCCGCGCGGTACCGGCTGGACATGCCGTCGTTGACCATCGCCGCGCGGTGCATGAGGCGGACAAGCTCCTTGAGCTTCTCGTGTTCCTCGTCCCAGCGGCGCTGGAGTTCGGCCACCTTCTCCCAGCGGGCCTCGCGGGCGTCGTGCCAGGAGGCGAACCCGCTCGGGTGCGTCCACGACGTCCCCGCCTCGACCGTCACCACGTGCGTGGCGACCTGGTTGAGCAGTTCGCGGTCGTGGCTGACCAGCAGCACCGCCTTGGCCGTCTCGGCGAGCTGGGTCTCCAGCCAGCGCTTGCCGGGCACGTCGAGGTAGTTGTCCGGCTCGTCGAGCAGGAGGACCTGTTCCCGGCCGCGCAACAGCGCCTCCAGCACGAGCCGCTTCTGCTCGCCGCCGGACAGGGTCCGAACCTCGCGGAACCGGGCCTTGTCGTAGCCGACGCCGAGCGCGGCCACGGTCACGGTGTCCCAGAGGACCTCGGCGATGTAGCCGCCCGCTTCGTCGTAGTCGGCCAGGGCGGTCGCGTAGCGCAGCTGGTTGGGCTCGTCGTCGGCGTCCATCATCGCCAGCTCGGCCTCGTCGACGGCGAGGGCGGCGGCGCGCAGTGGCGCGGGCGCGACGGCCAGCAGCAGGTCGCGGACCGACCGGTCGTCGCGCACCGAGCCGACGAACTGCGGCATCACCGCGAGTCCGCCCTGTACGGAGACCCCGCCGTCCGGTGTGGTCAGTTCGCCGCTCAGCAGCTTGAGCAGGGTGCTCTTGCCCGCCCCGTTCTCCCCGACGACCGCCACCACCTGGCCCGCGCCCACGCGCAGCCCGGCGTCGCGGAACAGCACCCGGCCGTCGGGCAGGGTGTAGGAGAGTCCGGCGGCGTCGAGGTGTCCCATGTCGCAGATGGTGACCTAACGGCACTGGCGAGCGCGAACTGTTTGTCGGGCATAGTGGCGGTGTGGTCCTCGAACGCCGCCGACTGCTGCCCGCGCACCTGCTCCGCCCGGCGCTGGCTCTGGTGGTGCCGTGCCTGATCGTCGTGGGCGCCCTCGGCGCGGAGGTCGCGGGCAACACCGACGCCGGGCCGGTCGACCAGGCCGCGTTCGAGGTGTTCTGGCTGCGACGCGACATCGTCACGCCGCTGGCGGTCAGCACGAACCCGGCCGTCATGATCACGGTGATCACGCTCGTCGTCGGCATCGCGCTGTGGCACCGCCGTCCACGCGTCGCGCTGCTGGCCGTGCTCGGGCCGGTCGTCGCGGCCGGGGTCAACACCTGGGTGCTCAAGCCCTTCTTCGACCGCACCCACGACGGCTACCTGGCCTATCCGAGCGGACACACCACCACTCTGGTGTCGATCCTCGCCGTGATCACCCTCGTCGTGGCCGCCAACGCCGCGCCGGGGCGTCGGGTGGGGGCGACCCTGGGCGTCGGGGCGACCGCGCTCGGGCTGGTGGCCGTCGGCGCGTGGGCGATCATCGGCGCCCGGTACCACTACCTGTCGGACACTCTCGGGTCCCTGTTCTGGGGCGTCGCGGTGGTGATCGTCATAGCCGCGGCGATCGACGCCGTCGCCAAGCCTGTGGGCGATCCACGGACGGTGCGTTCAGCCAGCGGAAACACCGCTCGGTAGCCGATTCACCCGGCTTGGTCACCTGATGTAGCGAAGGGACCACCCTGTGGCGTCACAGGGCCGAGGGCGTACGGTGCGTGTGCGCGAGGGGAAGCTGACGAGAGGATGCTGGTGACCGACACACCCATCTACGACCAGGTCCGCCAGGAATTGCGCGAGCGCCCCGAGCCGGGCAAGCCCAGCCGGTCGGCCGAGACCAGCACCGGGGTGTCGGTGTGGGCGTTGATCGACAAGTCACAGCGCGGCGGCAGCCACCGCCGCTGATCCTCAGCGCGCGGTCGCCGCGTCGCGGGACAGCGCGACCAGCCTGCTGACCGCGCGCAGGTACTTCTTGCGGTAGCCACCGCGGAGCATCTCGTCGGTGAACAGCTCCGACACCGGCGCACCGGACACGACGACGGGGATCGCCCGGTCGTAGAGCCGGTCGGCGAACGAGACCACGCGCAGGGCCACGTCCTGGTGCGCCAGCGCGTGGACGCCGCGCAGGTGCACCGCCGCCACGCCGTCGACGAGCTTGCCGTAGCGCGACGGGTGCAGCGCGGCGAGGTGGTCGCACAGGCCGTCGAAGTCGTCGAGCGTCGAGCCGGGCAGTGCGGCGGCGCTCGCGTCGAGGTCCATATCGGACAGTGGTGCGGGCGCGTCCGGCAGGCCGCGGTGGCGGTAGTCCGGCCCGTCGACGCGGACGACGGAGAAGCGCGCCGACAGCGCCTGGATCTCGCGCAGGAAGTCGTCGGCGGCGAAGCGCCCCTCCCCCAGCTTGTCCGGCAGCGTGTTCGACGTGGCCGCGACGTGCACGCCCGCGTCGGTCAGCTTGGCCAGCAGCCGGGTGACCAGCATCGTGTCGCCGGGGTCGTCGAGCTCGAACTCGTCGATGGCCAGCAGCCGGTGCCCGCTGAGCCGCTCGACGGCCTGGGTGAAGCCGAGCGCGCCGACCAGGTGGGTCAGCTCCACGAACGTCCCGTACGCCTTGGGCCCGGGGACCGCGTGCCAGACGGAGGCCAGCAGGTGGGTCTTGCCGACACCGAACCCGCCGTCGAGGTACAGCCCGGGCTTCCCCGCCTCGGGCTTGCCGCCGAACATCCGCTGGAACAGCGACTTCTCCTGCCGCGCACCGACGCGGGCCGCGAACGCCGAGCAGTCCAGCACGGCGGCGGCCTGGCTCGGCTCGGCCGGGTTCGGGATGTAGGTGTCGAACCGGACGCCACCGAAGCGCGGCGGCGGCGCCATGGTGGCGATCAACTCCTCCGCGCCGATCTCGGGGGCGCGGGCGAGCAGGCTGGCTGGCATGACGGGCAGCGTAGTGTGTCGCGGTGCGGAGGTTGTGGCCCGTAGACCGGGTTTCCCCAGGTCAGGACGAAGTCGGTGTGGTGGATGACACCGAACTCGAAGCGCTCTATGACTACCCGGCCGACCTGGACCGGGCGTGGACGCAGGTGAACTTCGTCAGCAGCGCCGACGGCGCGGTCACGGTGGACGGCAAGTCCGCGGGACTGTCCAGCCCGGCCGACAAGAAGATCTTCGCCCTCGGCAGGGACCTGGCCGACGTGGTCCTAGTCGGCTGGGGCACCGCCCGCGACGAGGGCTACCGCGGCGTCAAGCGCACCGAGGTCCGGGCCAGGCGCCGCGCCGCGCGGGGGCTGAGCGAGGTGCCGCCGATCGCGGTCGTCACCGGCCGCTGCTCCATCGGCCCGGACTCGCCGATGGTCACCGACACGCTGGTCCCGCCGATCATCGTCACCACCGAGTCGGCCCCCGCGACCCGGCGCGCGGCGCTGGCGGAGGCGGGCGCGGAGGTGATCGTCGCGGGCGACGGGCGGGTGGACCTCGCCATCGCCCTGCGCGCGCTGGCCGACCGCGGGCTGCGCCGCGTGTGCTGTGAGGGCGGCCCGACGCTGTTCGGCGATCTGATCGCCGCCGACCTCGTCGACCAGCTCTGCCTGACCGTGGCACCGCTGTTGGCCGGTGGCCGCGCGGGCCGGATCGCGGTGGGCACCCCGCCTGCGGCACCCGCGCGGATGGAACTGGCCTCGGTGCTCACCGATGACGGGTTCCTCATGCTCCGGTACCGCAAGACCTGATCAGCGGCGCGGCGGGGCGGCGTGGCGCGCGCCGAACGGGCAGGATGGGGTGCGTGGCACTCCCGTTGACCCCGCCGGTCCAGCCGATGCTCGCCAAGGCCGTCAAGTCCATCCCGGACGACGCGAGCCTGGTGTTCGAGCCCAAGTGGGACGGCTTCCGCTGCCTGGTGTTCCGCGACGGCGACGAGGTGACGCTGCAGTCACGCTCGGGCAAGCCGCTCAACCGCTACTTCCCCGAGGCCGAGATCGCCCTGCGCGCCGCGCTGCCGGAACGGGTCGTCGTCGACGGCGAACTCGTCGTCGACATCGACGGCAGGCTCGACTTCGACAAGCTCGCCGAGCGCATCCACCCCGCGGCGAGCCGGGTGAAGATGCTGTCGGAGACCACCCCGTCGCGCTTCATCGCCTTCGACGTCCTCGCCCTCGGCGACGACCTGCTGCTCGACACGCCGGGCGTCGAACGGCGACGCAGGCTCGAAGACCTGCTCGTGGTGACCGACTCGGTCCACCTGACACCGGCCACCACCAGCTCCGACCTGGCCCGCCAGTGGTTCGAGATCTTCGAGGGCGCGGGCCTCGATGGCGTCATGGGCAAGCCCGCCGACGGCCCGTACACGCCGAACAAGCGCACGATGCTCAAGTTCAAGCACTCGCGCACCGCGGACTGCGTGGTCGCGGGACTGCGCTGGTACAAGGACACCGAGCCCGGCGAGGCGGTCGGCTCGCTGATGCTCGGCCTCTACGACAACACCGGCGGCCTCAACCACGTCGGCGTCGTCGGTTCCTTCTCCGCCGTCCGCCGCCGCGAACTCGCCGTCGAACTCGCCGACCTGATGCGCGACGGCGCCGCGGACCACCCGTGGGCCAAGTGGCACGAGGCGGAGACGACGCGCAAGCCCGGCTCGGTCAGCCGGTGGCGCACGACCGAGCAGCCGTGGGTGCCGCTGCGGCTGGAGCGGGTCGTCGAGGTGGCCTACGAGCACACCGAGGGCGGCTACCCGAGCCGGTTCCGGCACACCGCCCAGTTCCAGCGGTGGCGCCCAGACCGCGAGCCGTCTTCGTGCACGTATGAGCAGCTGGATGAACCCGCCCGGTACGACTTGGCATCTGTGCTGAAGGGCGAGGTCCGCGCTAAGGACTAGACGTCCGGGCGCGCGGTGCGGGTCGCGCCCGCCGACGCGGCGACGACGCAGCAGATGGCGACCCACTGCAGCGGACTCAGCGCCTCGCCGAGTACGAGCAGGCCAGCCACGGCGGCGACCGCGGGTTCCATGCTCATGAGGACGCCGAACACGCGCGGCGGGATCTTCCGCAGCGCCTCGAGTTCCAGTGAGTACGGGATCACCGACGACATCAGCGCCACGCCGAGTCCGACGACCAGGACCATCGGCGAGAGCAGCGACGACCCGGCGTCGGCGATGCCGAAGGGGGCGGCGATCAGGCCGGCACAGGCCATCGCCAGGGCCAGGCCCGATCCGTCGCTGGACCGGCTGCCCAACGCGGTGGTGAGCAGGATGTAGGCAGCCCAGCAGACACCCGCGCCGAGGGCGAGCAGCACGCCGACGATGTCGACGTCGCCGTTGGCCCTGGCCAGCAGGACCACGCCGCCCGCGGCGAGCAGCGCCCACAGGACGTCGAGGAGCTTGCGCGACCCGGCGAGTGCGACGGCGAGGGGGCCGAGGAACTCGATCGTCACCGCGATCCCCAGCGGGATCCGCGCCAACGACATGTAGAACAGGACGTTCATCGTCGCGAGGACGACGCCGTAGCCGACGATGATCGGCAGGTCGCGTGGTGCGGGCAGTGACGGGCGCCAGATCAGCAGCAGGACCGCCGCGGCGAACACGAGGCGCAGGGTGACCACGCCAGAGGAGCCCGCGACGCTGAACAGCTGCTTGGCGAAGGCGGCACCGACTTGGACGCTGATGATCCCGAGCAGGACCTGGACCGTCGGCGGAACCGCCCCGACGAGCCGCGGCGTGCCCGCGACCGCGGTCGCGATCCAGGTCAGCGGAGACCGACGAGCCCGCTCCACGTGCGCGACAACCATAGTCCGACTCCCTTCGCCCGAATTCATCCTATGTCTGAGTGTTCACGGCGGTCACACCTGGTGGCCGCCAGACTGGCGAACAGCAAGCGGGCAGGGGAGGAACGAGGCGTGAAACGGCTGTCGTGGCTGCTGCCACTGGCCCTGCTCACCTCATGCGCGGCCGGACCGTCGGCCCGTCCGGCCATCGTCGTCAACGACGGCGACCAGGCCCCGCCCGCCACCACGGCCACCGGCCCGCGCCCA
>Ga0247823_10001026_pt1 | contig 23605 bp, 23 predicted proteins | sample 13C_PalmiticAcid_2_FD_192426 | JGI IMG/M metagenome (GOLD analysis project Ga0247823, IMG submission 192426) | Soil microbial communities from agricultural site in Penn Yan, New York, United States - 13C_PalmiticAcid_Day30 | ecosystem: Environmental > Terrestrial > Soil > Agricultural land... | reverse complement strand
CCCTCCATCCGCTCGAGCGCGGCGGCACGCGCGTGACGCTGTGCTTCGACACCGCCGCGCTCGAGCGGATGGAGGGAACCGGGGGCGGGGATAGCGACGAACCGGGCGGGGCATTGCCCGCCGGTCTTACAAGAACGAAGAACGGATAGACGTATGGCGTTGGACATTCTGGTCGTCGATGACGAGCGCGACATCCGCGAACTGGTCGCGGGTGTGCTCGAGGACGAGGGCTATGAGACGCGCGGCGCCGCCGACAGCGATTCGGCGCTCGAGGCGATCGCCGAGCGGCGGCCGAGCCTGGTACTGCTCGACGTGTGGCTGCAGGGATCGCGGCTCGACGGGATGGAGTTGCTCGACGAGATCAAGCGGCGCGACGCGTCGATCCCGGTGCTGGTGATCTCCGGCCATGGCAATCTGGACACTGCGGTGGCGGCGATCCGGCGCGGCGCGAGCGACTTTATCGAAAAGCCGTTCGAGGCCGAGCGGCTGCTGCTGCTGGTCGAGCGCGCGACCGAGACCGAACGGTTGCGGCGCTAAGTGGCTTCGCTGCGCGCGAGCGTGGGGCGCGAGACCGACCTGACGGGCACCTCGGGCTCGATCAACGGCGTGCGCGCGACGCTCAAGCGCGTGGCCGCGACGGGCAGCCGCGTGATGATCACGGGCGGCCCCGGCACCGGCAAGGAAGTCGCCGCGCGCCTGCTCCACGAATGGAGCAACCGGGTGACCGGACCGTTCGTGATCGTCAGTGCCGCGCGGATGACGCCGGAACGCGTCGAGGAGGAGCTGTTCGGGGTCGAGGACGGCGATCTCGTCCACCCTGGCCTGCTCGAACAGGCGCATGGCGGAACCCTGTTCCTCGACGAGATCGCCGATATGCCGATGGCGACGCAGGGCCGGATCCTGCGCGTGCTGACCGAACAGAAATTCACCCGTATCGGCGGACAGCGGCTGGTGAAGGTCGATGTCCGCGTGGTTTCCGCCACCGCGCGCGATCTGATGGCCGAAATCGCCGAGGGACGGTTCCGCGAGGATCTGTTCTACCGGCTCAACGTCGTGCCCGTCGCGATCCCGCCCCTGACCGAGCGGCGCGAGGATATTCCTCCGCTGGTCGAGCATTTCGTCGCCCACTACGCCACCGAGCGCCGCGTGCCAACGCCCGAGGTGGCAGCTGACGCGATGGTCGCGCTGCAAAGCTATGAATGGCCGGGCAATGTCCGCCAGCTGCGCAACGTCGTCGAGGCGACGGTGATCCTGGCGCCCGGCGATCGCATCGGTCGCATCGACATCGACCTGCTCCCTGCGGACGTCCTTGGCCGCCGAAGTGGCGAAGGTGACAGCGCCGGGGCGACGGCGATGATGGGCGCGCCCCTCAAGGAAGCGCGTGAGACGTTCGAGCGCGAATATCTGCGCATCCAGATCCGGCGCTTCTCGGGGAATATCTCGCGCACCGCCCATTTCATCGGGATGGAGCGGTCGGCGCTGCACCGGAAGCTCAAGCTGCTGGGCATCCATGAGGAGCGTGAGGAGTAGCGCCCGACGTTCGTCGAAAGGCAGGACAGGGGAGCGGGGCAGGCCACTGGACCTTCCCGGGCCGACCGCCTACATTGCTGCACGCGCCGCGGGTGGCGCGCCTCCGACGCCGGGAAACGGCGCTCTTGCGGGAAAAATCCTGCCAAAAACAATGGAAGTCGCACGACATGGCCGACAAGCAGACATCCCTCCAGGACCTGTTCCTGAACGCGCTGCGTAAATCCAAGACCCCCGTCACGATGTTTCTGGTCAAGGGCGTGAAGCTCCAGGGGATCGTGACCTGGTTCGACAATTTCTCTGTGTTGCTGCGCCGCGATGGCCAGTCCCAGCTGATCTACAAGCATGCGATTTCGACGATCATGCCCTCGGGCGCGGTCGATGTCGCCTCAATCGTAGACGCTGTGCCGGAATCGTCCTCCAAGAACCCGGTCCTGCAGGAAATTTTCCTGAGCGCCGTGAAGCGTCAGCAGGAAAATGTCACCATGTTCCTGGTCAATGGCGTGATGCTGCAGGGCGGGATCGCGGCGTTCGATCTGTTCTGCATGCTGCTGCAGCGCGACGGCGTCTATCAGCTCGTCTACAAGCATGCGGTATCCACCATCCAGCCCGCGCATCCGCTGAACCTGGCTGATGATGGCGAGGAAGGCTGAGAGGCGAAACGCCTGAGCTTATGAGTACTGGTTTCGATCGCGATTCGGACGAGTTCGCGCGTGGCGCGCGGGCGGTGGTTGTCTATCCCGACCTTGGCGGCAGCACACGCGACGCCGAGGCGCGGCTGGAGGAAACCGCCGGCCTGGCGCTCGCGATCGGGATCGAAGTGATCGAGCGCGTCGCGCTGCGCATCCGCGCGCCCAAGCCGGGTACGCTGATCGGATCCGGGCAGGTCGATGCGCTGGCCGAAACCGTGCGCGACAGCGAGCTCGGCCTGGCGGTGTTCGACGCCGCGCTGACGCCGGTGCAGCAACGCAATCTGGAAACCGCGCTTGGCTGCAAGGTGATCGACCGTACCGGCCTGATCCTCGAGATCTTCGGCGAGCGGGCGCGGACTGCCGAGGGGCGGCTGCAGGTGGAGCTGGCGCATCTCGACTATCAGGCGGGGCGGCTGGTGCGCAGCTGGACCCACCTCGAGCGCCAGCGCGGCGGCTTCGGCTTTCTCGGCGGCCCAGGCGAAACGCAGATCGAGGCCGATCGCCGGCTGATCCGGGACCGGATGGCGCGGCTGCGGCGCGAGCTCGATTCGGTGAGCCGCACCCGCGGACTGCATCGCGACCGGCGCCAGCGCGCGCCCTGGCCGGTGATCGCGCTCGTCGGCTATACGAATGCTGGAAAATCGACGCTTTTCAATCGCCTGACCGGCGCTGACGTCATGGCGGAAAATCTGCTGTTCGCGACTCTCGATCCGACGCTGCGACAGATTTCGCTACCCGGGATCGACAAGGCGATCCTGTCCGACACGGTCGGGTTCGTGTCCGAGCTGCCCACCCAGCTGGTCGCGGCGTTCAAGGCGACGCTGGAGGAAGTGGCGTCCGCCGATCTGCTGATCCATGTCCGCGACATTGCCCACCCGGATACGCAGGCGCAGAAGGACGATGTCGAATCGGTGCTGAAGGAGATCGGTGTCGATCCGGCGACGCCGCGCTTCGAGGCGTGGAACAAGCTCGACCTGCTCGATGCGGAGCAACGCGCCGAGTTGCTCGCCGAAGCCTCCAAGCGCGACGACGTCGTCGCCGTGTCGGCATTGAGCGGGGAGGGGGTCGCCACCCTCATCGGCAAGGTCTCCGGCCTGCTGACCCAGGGTCATCGCCGGTACACGATCCGGCTCGATCCCAGCGACGGCGCCGGTGCGGCATGGTTGCACCAGCATGGCGACGTCGTCGAGCACTGGATGGACGGCGAGCATGCTGTCTATGAGGTACGCATGGCGCCGAAGGACTATGAAAGGTTTGAGGTTCGCGGCGCATAATGTTGGATCGACGTGTTTTTCTTGCGTTCTGTGCGCTCTCGCTTGTTTCCGCCGCACCGCCGCCCGAACCGCCAATCGTTCGGGTACGGCTCATCACCTCGGCCGGCAACATTACGCTTGCGCTCGACGCACGGCGTGCGCCCAGGACGGTCGCCAACTTCATGCTCTATGTCGATGACGGCCGGCTGGAAGGAACCGAATTCTACCGTACCGCACGGCGCACCAGCGATCCGACCCTGGGATTCGTCCAGGGTGGAATCGGCACCGACGCCCGCCGCATGTTGCCCGCCCTCCCGCTGGAGCCGACCAGCCGCACCGGGATCAGGCATCTGAGCGGGGCGATCTCGATGGCCCATGGCATCGATCCCAATTCGGCGAACGGCAATTTCTCGATCATGGTGGGAGACAATCCCTCGCTCGACGCACGGCCGAATACGCCGGGCTTCGCGGCGTTCGGCACGGTGACCGGCGGAATGGACGTGGTGCGCCGGATGCTCGCAATGCCGAGCGGCGGGGGGCGGGGGGTGATGCGGGGACAGATGATCCTGAAGCCCGTGAAGATCATCCGCGCCGAACGACTCGACGGCACTCCAAAGCCGAGCGGGCGGCCCAAAAGCTGGCTGATCACGCTCCCCTGGCACAAGAAGTAGCGGCCGCGGGCGATTTTTCCGCCCGTCCGGACGATTCTACACTTGCTGCAACGCAGCATCGTTGCCAGATTATTGCCATGGATACCGCTAACGGGGCCGAATCGCCGGCCAACCCGACGCCGATCGTGCTGGAGGGGATCGTCAGGCAGCTCTGCCTGAACGCCTTCTACAACCGCACCCGCATGGTGCTGGCGCCGCACATCCTCTACATGCGCGGCGACGCGCTCTATGTGGACGCGCAGGTGATCTCGCGTGATTTCGTGATCCCGCGCGAGGAGAAGATCGGTACCTTCAAGATCGACGGGCTCAAGAACCTCGCGCTGACCGAGCGCAGCTTCACGATCAGCAAATTGTTCGACCGCAGCGCCGAGAAATATGCCGGCGCGCTGATGGCGGTGGAGGCGGCGACCGAGGCCGCCTGATTTCCGCCCTAGCGGCGCTTGACCTGCTGCCAGAGCGCTTCCTGCGCGTCGAGATCGAGCGAGGCGAACGCGTCGCCCGCTTCGGCCTCCATCGCGCGGAAGCGACCCTCGAACTTGGCGTTCGCGGCGCGCAATGCGGCCTCGGGATCAACGCCCAGCTTGCGCGACCAGTTGACCATCGCGAAGAGCAGGTCGCCGATTTCCTCGGCGCGCTCGGCCTCCGTGGCTGCAGCTTCGACCTCGGCCAGTTCCTCGTCGATCTTGGCGCGGGCGCCCGCGGGATCGGGCCAGTCGAAGCCGGTGCGTGCAGCGCGCTTCTGAAGCTTTTCGGCGCGGGTGAGGGCGGGGAGGCCGGTCGCGACCCCGTCCAGTGCGCCGCTGGCCCCTTTGCTCCCCCGCTCTGCGGCCTTGATTTGTTCCCAGAGGTGATGGCCGCCCTCAGCCGCACCGAGGAAGATGTGCGGATGGCGGCGTTCCATCTTGGCGCAGATGCCGGCGATGACGTCAGCCAGGCCGAAATCGCCAGCCTCCTGCGCCATGCGGCTGTGGAAGATCACCTGGAGCAGCAGGTCGCCGAGTTCGTCCTTGAGATCGGCCATGTCATGGCGTTCGATCGCATCGGCGACCTCATAGGCTTCCTCGATCGTGTACGGGGCGATCGTCGCGAAGGTCTGGACGGTATCCCATTCGCAGCCGCTCACCGGATCGCGAAGCCGCGCCATGATCGCCATCAGCCGCTCGATACCCGGGGGCTCGATCGCAGCGATATCGATTGCGGGGGAGTCTTCCCGGTCGCTCATGACGAAAGTCCGATAATATACATTATGTTAAATTCGACCTGGGTTGCGGTTCGAGGATCAGCACATTCCCCTCCACCCGCCACGATTTGAGCCGCGACAGGAAATTCATGCCGAGGACGTCGAGATCGCCAAAGCTCGACGCGACGAACACGGTGAGATCATCGGTGCCGAGCGGCCCCACCTCGACGCGCTGCGCGCGTGCACGACGCGCCTCCACCGTACCATTCGCCGTCGATACGCTGACCGGCATGCCGCGTGCATAGTCGATGCCGGCGGCCTGTGCGGTCTCCTCGCTGATCGCGCTCACCGTCGCACCGCTGTCGATCAGCATCCGCCGCTCGACGCCATTGATCGTCGCCCGCGCCCAGAAATGGCCGTCCGGCGACAGCTGGATGCGAATGGTTTCGCCTTCCGCGACCTGTGGCGCTTCGGAAACCCCGATCTTCGAGCCGATCGTGTTCAACTGATCGAGGATGGTGTGGCGATTGACGACGACGAGATAGATGAGGCCAGCGATCACCGCCCAGCCGATCACGGTCTTGAGGATGAAGCCCAGGGGCAGCCTGCGGATGCTGAGCGACCCCAGCACCAGCACGAGGAAGCCGACCAGCGCCACCAATTGGACGATCTGCGTCTCGCTCAAACCACGATCTCCATGCCGTCATAACCGGGCTCCACCCCCGGTGGCAGTTCGGCAACCAGCGCCCCATAGTCCATCGTCTTGTCCATATGCACGAGGACAGTGTGTCGCGCACGGCATTTGCGCGCCCATTCGAGCGTTTGCGCGAGATGCGGATGGGTCGGGTGCGGCTCGCGGCGAAGCGCGTCTGCGACCCAGAGGTCGAGGCCGGCATAGAGGCGCGCCATATCCGGTGTAAATTCATTGAAATCAGTTGCATATCCAACTGATCTCACACCATGCTCAAAGCGCAGTCCTGCCGATGTGATTCCGCCATGGGGCTGATCCACGGATCGGACGACGATATCACCGATCGTCATGCCGTCGACCAGCGGCTCGATCGTGGCGGTGGCGCGATAGGGACCCCCGCCCTCGAACACATAGCGGAAGCGGGGCATGAGGCCGGCAATCGTCGCCGGCGGCGCATAGCCCGGGACCGGTGCACCCCGTGCATGCATCAACTGACGCAGATCGTCGATGCCATGCGTGTGGTCGGCATGGTCGTGCGTCCAGATCACCGCATCGACATCCGCGACATCAGCCGCAAGCAGCTGCGCACGCATATCGGGGCTGGTGTCGACGAGGATGCGTGTTGTCGCGCTTTCGATCAGGATCGAGGCGCGGGTGCGGCGGTTGCGCGGCTCGGCCGGGTCGCAGTCGCCCCAGTCATTGCCGATCCGCGGCACGCCCGACGAGGTGCCGGAACCGAGGATGCGGACCTTCACGTCCTCGCCCCTACGCCAGCGTTTTCGCGAACAATTTGTGAAAGTTGGCGCGCGTCGCTTCGGCCAGTTCTTCGGCATCCATGCCCCGCAACTGGGCGAGGAAGCGGCAGGTATCGGCGACGAAGGCCGGCTCACCCGTCTTGCCGCGATGGGGTACCGGGGCGAGGAAGGGCGCATCGGTCTCGATCAGAAGGCGGTCGAGCGGGAGCCGTGCGGCGGTTTCCTGCAGATCGTGGGCGTTCTTGAAGGTCACGATGCCCGAGATCGAGATGTAGAAGCCGAGGTCCATCGCCTTGTCGGCGAAGGCGCCGCTGGCGGTGAAGCAGTGGATCACGCCGGGATAGGCGCCCTTCCCCATCTCGTCCGCGAGGATATTCGCGGTATCCTCCTCGGCATCGCGGGTGTGGACGATCAGCGGGAGACCGGTCTCGCGGCTCGCGGCGATATGGGCGCGAAAACTCGCCTGCTGCCGGGCGCGGTCGCTGTGGTCGTAATAATAGTCGAGCCCGGTCTCGCCGATGCCGACGACACGCGGGTGCCGCGCGCGATCGACGAGCTTGGCGGTGTCGATATGCGGATGCTCGTCCGCCTCGTGCGGATGGATGCCGACGGTTGCCCAGACGTCCGCCTCGCGTTCGGCGGTGGCCAGCACCTCGTCCCACTCGCGTTCGCGCGTGGCGATGTTGAGCATCGCCACCACGCCGCTTTCGCGGGCGCGCGCCAGCACCTCGGGCTGCTGCTCGCCAAGTCCCTTATAGTTCAGGTGACAATGGCTGTCGGCGAGCCTCATGCGGCGGGTTCCGCCGCCAGTTCGAGCCGCGGGAAGAGCGCCGTCGGCTGTTCGATGCGGAAATCGCTCTCGGCGAGCGGCGAATACCAGTGCGAACCGATCGCTTCCGGTGTGCGAAGCGCCGGATCGATACCCATGCGATCGAGCAGCTTCGTCGCGCTTGCGGGGATGACTGGCAGGATGCCGACCGCGAGCTGGGCGATGCAGATGTAGAGCGTGGCAAGGACGGTCTGCATCCGGTCCGGATCGGTCTTGCGCAGCGCCCAGGGCGCCTGCTCGTCGATATAGGCATTGCAGGCGAACACGGCCTGCATCCAAGCCTCGACCGCCTGGCTCAGCGCCAGATCCTCAAACGCGCGCGGCATCGTTTCGCGTACCGTCTGGCCGACCATCTCGAACAAGGCATTGTCGGCCGCGTCGTGGCCGTTGATCGCCGGCAGGTACGCGTCGCAATTCTTGAAGATCTGCGCCAGCGTGCGCTGGGCGAGATTGCCGAAGCTGTTGGCGAGATCGGCATTGGCGCGCGTCACGATCGCCTCGTCGCTGAAGCTGCCGTCGCTGCCGAATGCGACTTCGCGCAGCAGGAAATAGCGCAGCGCATCGACACCGTAGAGGCGTGCCAGCTCGATCGGATCGACCACCGGGGGCTTCTCCATCAGCGCGAGCTGCGACTTGGAGATCTTCTCACCCCGGTTGAGGATGAAGCCGTGGGCAAAGACCTGTTTGGGCAGCGCGATCCCGGCCGACATCAGAAAGGCCGGCCAGTAGACGGTGTGGAAGCGCGTGATGTCCTTGCCGATCAGATGCAGGTTCGCCGGCCAGTAATGCGCAAGCTCGCTGCCGGCGTCGGGATAGCCGATGCCGGTCAGATAGTTGGTCAGCGCATCGACCCAGACATACATGACGTGGCCGGGCGAATCCGGGACCGGCACGCCCCAGTCGAAGCTGGTGCGTGAGATCGAGAGATCAACCAGCCCGCCCTCGACGAACTTGACGATCTCGTTCCGCGACCGCTCAGGGCGAATGAAATCGGGCTGCTCTGCATAGAGATCGAGCAGCTTCTGCTGGTATTTCGACAGCTTGAAGAACCAGGTTTCCTCGGCAGTCCATTCGACCGGCGTTCCCTGGGGCGAGAGCTTGACGCCCCCTTCCCCCTCGGTCAGTTCCTTCTCTTCGTAAAAGGCTTCGTCGCGAACCGAGTACCAGCCCTCATAACGGTCGAGATAGAGGTCGCCATTGGCCTCCATCGCCTTCCAGATTGTCTGGCTGGCAGCATAGTGATCGGCGTCGCTGGTGCGGATGAAGCGATCATATGAGATATTCAGGTCGCGCGCCATATCGCTGAAATAGGCGGACATTTCATCCGCAAGCTGACGCGCGGTGAGGTCGCGGGCGCGTGCGGTCTGGGCCATTTTCAGGCCATGCTCGTCGGTGCCGGTCATGAAGCGAACGTCGCGGCCCGCCTGACGCTGGAACCGGGCGATCGCATCGGCGGCGATCATCTCATAGGCATGGCCGATGTGCGGCTTGCCGTTGGGGTAATGGATCGCGGTGGTGATGTAATAGGGTTCGGCCATGCGGGCGCTCTAGAGCAAGCGCGCGCTGGTTTGAAGCGCTAGCGTGCGGCCAACCGCGCGAGGATGCCGCCCATCTCGAATACCGTCGCCTGCGCATCGAGCGACTGGGCAAGCGCGAGCGGGCCGAGCTGCGAGGCCTGTTCGTAGGCACCCAGCGCATCGGCAAGCGCCCTTCCCTGTTTGACGCGCGCCTCCGCGGCAATGAAGGCGGGGACACGCGCGAGGAACGCCTCGTAACGCGGTTGCGCGGCCTTTGGCCCCAGCGTCTTGGCGAGCCGCGCGCGGATCGCGTTGTCCGGGTCGCCGCGGGTGGCGATCGCCGCCATCTCGGTATCGAGCGTGGCGAGATCCAGCCCGGCGAAGCCGAGCGCCTTGCCCGGCGACCCGCCGCCGGCGCGAACCAGTGCGTCGATCTCGGCCGCGTTCGCGTCGGGCAGTTCGGCGCGCAGCACCGACGCGACCTCGGCATCGCCCAGCGGATCGAAGCGCAGCAGGCGGCAGCGCGAGCGGATGGTGGGAAGGAGCCGGCCCGGCGAATGGCTGACGAGCAGGAAGATCGTCCCCTCGGGCGGCTCCTCGAGATTCTTGAGCAACGCATTGGCGGCGCCGGGGCGCTCGACATCGTCGATCGCGTCGATCACCACGACGCGGCGCGACGACATGCTCGGCTTGGTCGCGAACATGGGATTGAGACCGCGCACCTGCGCGATGGGAATCGAGCGGGCAAGGCTCTCGCCCGGCTTGTCGGGGTCCTTGGGAAGCCGCGCCATCAGTCGATAATCGGGATGTGCGCCCGCCTCGATCATCCTGCGTGTGCGGTTGTCCTCCGGGACATCGAAATCGCCGGAAAGGCCGCTCTGCTCCGCCGCCTCGGCGAGCATGCGTATCGCCGCCTGTCGCGCGAAGCTTGCCTTGCCCACGCCCTCCGGCCCGGCGAACAGCCAGGCATGGTGGAGCTGCGCGCCGGAAAGCGCCGCGCGAAACGCGGCCTTTGCCGCGGCATTGCCGGCAAGTGACGTCATGACATCAGGTCTGCGAGCGCATCCAGAAGTGACGTCGTGACGTCACTTTTCTCTCGCGAGGCATCGATTACGCGCATCCGCTCGGGTTCGACCGCAGCGATGCGCCGGAACTGCGCCGCGACCACCGCGTGGAAGTCCGGCCCGCGCACGCCGAACCGGTCATGCGCACCGCCGTCGCGCGCATGCGCACGCTCGGCCCCGGCTCCTTCGGGCAGGTCGAGAAAGAAGGTGCGGTCAGGGAGAAGTCCCTTCGACCCGAAGCCGTGCAACGCGAGGATCGCGGCATCGTCGATATCCTGCGCACCCTGATAGGCACGGGTCGAATCGATGTAGCGATCGCAGATCACCCAGCTGCCCGATTCGACCGCGGGACGGATCAGCTTCTCGACATGGTCGGCGCGCGCAGCGGCGAACAGCAAGGCTTCGGTATGCGCGCTCCAGCGGTTGACCGCGCCCTGCATCAGCAGGCCGCGGATCGCCTCCGCTCCTTCGGTCCCGCCGGGCTCACGCGTCAGCACCACATGGATGCCGCGCGCTTCCAGCGCCTCAGCCAGAAGGCGTGCCTGGGTCGACTTGCCAGCGCCCTCCCCGCCCTCAAGGCTGAGGAAGCGGCCCCTCACGCGAAGAACGACATGAGACCGGCCCAAACGCGGCCAAAGAAGCCTGCTTCGCCGACATCGCTCTCCGCAACCAGCGGCATGCGCTGCTCGGGCAGACCCGGTGCGGTGATGACGAGATCGGCGATATGCGCGCCCGCCTTGATCGGCGCCTTGATCGGCCCCTGATAGCTCACGGTCGCCTTGAACTGCGGGCTGGTGCCCGCGGGGATCGCGACGGAGAGGTCCCGCGGGGCGACGAGGCCGACTTGCGACGCGTCGCCGAGCTGGACCTGCGCGGAATCGACCTTGCGGCCCTTGCTCACCACCTTCTGTGCCGACCAGGCACGGAAGCCCCAGTCCATGAACTTGACCGATTCCTCGATCCGCTGGTTGAAGCTGGTGAGACCGGCGACGACCATCACGACGCGGCGGCCATTCTGCTGCGCCGAACCGGTGAAGCCATAGCCCGCTTCCTCGGTATGCCCGGTCTTGAGGCCGTCGGCGCCCTTGACGCGGCCGAGCAGCGGATCGCGGTTCGCCTGGGTGATCGGCGCGCCGCCCATGGTGGTGCCGAAGGTGAAGCTCTCCCGCGAGTAGAAGCGCTTGTAGAGATCCGGGTGGTTCGAGATCGTCGCCTTGGCGAGATGAGCGAGATCACGCGCCGTCACATAGGTACGGCCCTCGTCCGGCCAGCCGTTCGAGGTTCCGAAACGGCTGTTCTTGAGACCGAGCTCCGCCGCCTTCTGGTTCATCAGGTTGACGAACGCTTCCTCGGTCCCCGCCACTGCCTCGGCCAGCACGACGCAGGCGTCATTGCCCGAAACGACGACGATGCCGTTGATGAGATTCTCGACACTGACCTTCTGACCCGGTGACAGGAACATGGTGGAACCTGCTGTAGGGCCGTGCCATTTCCGCCAGGTCTCCGGCCGGACATCGACCATCTGATCGAGCTTCAGCTTGCCCTGCTTGATGAGGTCGAACGCGACATAGGCGGTCATCATCTTCGCCATCGACGCGGGCGGCATCCGCCGGTCGGCATCCTTGGCATAGAGCACCGCACCCGACGAGAGATCCTCCATGAACGCCACCGGCGCCACGGTTTCGAACGACGGCGTCTGCACAGGCGCGGCGCCGGCGTTCTGAGCCGCAGTCGGCGCGATGGCGGTTGCGAGTGCGGCGGCGGAAAGCAGGAACTTCTTCATGGGATATTCGGGATCCGGAGGTTGGAGGTCAGGGAATGGAAAGGATGCGCGCGTCGCCATAGCCGCGTCGGGCAGCATCCGCACGTGCGCGTTCGGCGGCGGCCTTGTCGGTGAACGGGCCGAGCTGGACGCGATGGATGTTCCCCGCGCTGCGCACGCTGCCGCCGAGCTGATCGGCGAGCGCACGGGCGCGCTGGGCGTTGGAGAGCGCGGCCACCTGAACGATCAGATTACCGCGCGCCGCGGGCTTGGGTGCGGGCTGGACCTTGGGCGGCGTCGGCTTGGGAGACTCCGCCTTTGCCGGCTGCACCGGGAGGGGTTCGGGCTTCGCAGGCTGCGGCCTGGCAGGCCTTGGCTTTACGGGCTGCGGCTTGATGGCGACCGGCTGCGCGGGCTTCACCCCCGCCAGAGCCGGTGCGGGTTGCTGTTCCGCAAGCATCCGGCGCAGGCCGACGAGCAAGGCTTGCGGCGCATCGGCACGGGTCGGTGCGGCCCGGCCGGCGGAAAGCAGCGCCGTATCCTGCGGCGTCACGGTGACCCGGCGGATGCGCACGGGCGCATTGCCCGCAACGCCAAGCTGCGCGGCGGCCTCCGCCGACAGCGCGACCAGCCCGCTGCCTTCCCGACGCACCTGCACCAGAATCGTCCTTCCGGTGTCGAGCGCGGTAACCTCGGCAAAGCTGCCAGCGGCAAGTTCGCCACTGAGCGCGAAGGTCCCTTCGCCTTCTGCGAGGGTGATACGGCCCACGCGATCGAAACGCGCCTCGCCCGGGCGGAGCTGTGACGACCCCTGCGGCGCGGAGTTGGGCGGCGGCGCGCCCTGATCACCCGCTGCAGGTGGCAATTCCTCAAGACGCTGCGCCGCGCTCGCGCCGCTGGCGGCAAGCAACAGCAGGAAAAGGCTAGTTTGCGACTTCATCGGCGAGCAATCCCACGGACAGCGCATAGAAGTTCGAGCAGTTATAGTCGAGGATCACGCGATAATTGCCGGTGAGGAGGTAGGCCGTGCGGCCCGGACCATCGGGCTCGAGCAAGGTCGCCTGGATATTGTCCGCGGGCCAGCTGCCCGATTGCGGGACGACGCCCAGCGCACGCCATTCGGCCATCGTCTTCCAGCCCGAATGCCGCTCGAACACGCGGCCGCAGCGCGGCGAGCGGGTACGGTTGACGGCCGCGCTGCGGTTGAAGCCCGAAGGCACGTTGACCGCAACGCCCCAGGGCTGGCCCGGACGCCAGCCGGCATTGACGAAGTAGTTGGCGATCGAGGCGAGCGTGTCTGCCTCATTCGACCAGATGTTCGCGACGCCATCGCCATCGCCGTCGCGGGCGAGGCGCAGGTAGATCGAGGGCAGGAACTGGGGATAGCCGAACGCGCCCGCCCAGCTGCCCTTCAGCCGCTCACGCGGGACGCCGCGGTCGATCATCTTCATCGTCGCGATGAACTCACCCGAGAACAGGGGGCGACGGCGCCCTTCATAGGCGAGCGTGGCAAGGCTGCGCGGCAGATCGAAATCGCCGGTGTAGCTGCCGTAATTGGTCTCGTGACCGAAGATCGCGACCATGATCGATTCGGGCACGCCGGTTTCGCGCTCGACCCGCGCTAGCTGCGGGCGAAGGCGGCGATAGGTTGCGCGGCCGCGATTGATCCGCGCGGCGTCGACATGGCGTGCCTTATAGGGGGCGAAGTTGGGCACCGGGGCATTGGGGTTGGTGCCGCCCGGCTGATCGCGGTCGAGTTCGACGACGCGGGCATTGTAGGTGAGCGAAGGCAGCACCGCGTCGAGCGTTCGCCCGCTGACGCCTTCGCGTAGCGCCTGCTGGCGGAGCGGGCCGTTGATATAGGCCTGGAACCCCGCCTCGTCCTGAGCCACCGCCGGGGCGTTTGCGAGCGTACACGCCGCAACCACCGTCCCCAGCACACCGATACGCCGTACAAGGCCTTGAAAATCCCGCATCCGGCATCTGTGCCACAGCGTTTCGCGGGCATGAACCCCCTGCTTGGCGAAATTGCAGGCCTCTTGCAGAAAACACGGCGAACGCCCAAAGGCGCTTGCCAGCGCGGAAGGGTGGCCGAGTGGTTTAAGGCAGCGGTCTTGAAAACCGCCGTGGGTGCAAGCTCACCGTGGGTTCGAATCCCACCCCTTCCGCCAACCTCTCCCAGTCAACGGCGCAGCAGTTCGCGATAGCTTCCCGCCGATTGCTTGAGCGCGGCGGCAATGTCCTCCCTGCCCTCGACCACGCAGAGGAGTGCGGTGCCCTCGACCAGCGCCAGGCAGTGATCCGCGATCGCCTCCGGATCGAGCGATTCGGAGAGCTCGCCCCGCGCCTGATCGCACCTTGCGGCGGCAAGGACGCGCGCCCGTGCGTCGGCGATCTGCCCCCGGATCTGCGCCTTCACCCTCGGCAGGATCGAGAAGACGAAACGGTAATAGGCGATGCGATCGGGCACCACGGCCGAGACCGCGTCCATGAGGCGGGCATAGCCGACGCACAGATCATCGAGAACCGCGCCGAGCCCCTCGTCGGCTGCCGGGACGGGGGCTTCGTCCGTCCCGAAGAAGCGCAGGAAGAAATGCCCGATCGCCGCGTCGTAGAGCGCGTCCTTGTCCCTGAAATGATGATAGACCGCGCCCTTGGACAGGCCGGTTGCGGTCACCAGATCGGCCATGCTTGCGCCTTCATAGCCACGCGCGATGAACAGCCGGAAGGCGCTTTCGACAATGGCCGCGCGCGTATCCTTCATCCGGGCTCTCCAAGGGGCAGGAACATGCAATGGGCGTGGACTCCGCCAAGGTCCAGCGACCCACGTCTGCGGAACCCCCAGCGTTCGTAGAGGCGGACATTGGCTTCGTTCTCCGTATCGAGCGCGATGCCAGTGGCGCGCGGGTTGCCACGTGTCCGCTCGATCGCATCCTCGACAAGCAACTTTCCGAAGCCGCGTCCCTGTGCCTGGGGCAGCACGCCGACCATGACGAGGTAGCCGTGCGGCGTCTGTGGTGCGGCGTCGCGGGTGCGCTTGGTATACGCATTGAGAAAGGCAGTTGCGCCGAGGGGCAGCGCAATCGCCACGGGAAGGAAACGAAGCGCCGAAGCGATCCCGCCGATGGCTGAGGCGAAGGGCGAAGCGCATGGCTCGAGAAGCGCGCAGGCGGCGAGCCGCCCGTCGACGAACAATCCGCGCGGCGTCCCCCGAATCAGGCGGTTCATGTCGAACATGAAGGACAGGAACGATCCCACAGCGCGTTCCGAACGCCCTTGCCCGCGCGCACCAAAGGCCTTGAGGAACAGCGGGTCCTGCTCGAACGCCAGAGCCATGACCTCGATGAAATCGGTCCGGTCCCCGGCGCGCAAATCCCGGATGGTCACGGCGTCAGCCACGGGCAGGATCCCGGCCGGATGCGTAATGATCGACCGCGAAGCTGAAGAGCACCTTGAGCATGAACAGTGCGGAGACGACGGTCATGAAGGGCGGCAGACCAGGCCATAGGCCGATACCGGCAAGACCGACCGCCAGCAGCAAGCCGCCGATAAAGGTCTGCGACGGCTTGCCGGCAAGCCGATTGACGGCGATCGCGCCGGCGATGGTGTAGCCCCAGACGGCGATCGCGGGGGCAAGGTCTGCGTCGAGCAGCGCCGCGACGGCGACGAGATGGAGGTGGATGGCGATGAAGATCCAGCGATTGCGGGGGCGTGCGGCGTAGAAATCGCTCGTTCCACGCGTGAAGTTCGCGACGCACCCCGCCGCGATGTCGAGCACCAGCAGCAGCGCCAACACGGCGCGCCATGGCGGGACCGATCGGACCAGGTCGGGCGATGTGGCGGCGAGGATCGCAGGCACGGCGATCCCGAACCCGAGGATCGCGATCAGCTGGCCAGGCCGCTGCGCCTCGCCGAACACATCATGCAGATGACGATGCATATGAACAGGGTTCAAGTTCAGCTCCTCGAATCAGACCGAACGGTCGGTTTGTTCATAGGCGCGGCGAATATGGTGTCAATTCGAGCGGTGACCACCAACGAAAACGCCCCGACCACATCGTGTGGCCGGGGCGTTTTCGTTCGAGTAGGAATGTCCAGCCAGGCCGCTGGCTCAGCCGCGACCGATCAGCCGCTTAGCGATCGTGTCCGCGACCTCGCTCGCCGGTGCACCGGTGCGGGCGCTTTCGTCCCACACTTCGTTGAGGCGATCGGGGATACGGGCAATGCGGGCCTCAACCTCGGCACGGTCGCCCTTGCCCAGATACTCCAGGCCGACATTGATGATGCCGCCGGCGTTGATGACGTAATCGGGCGCGTAGAGGATGCCGCGAGCGTGGATACGATCGCCGTCGCCGCGGGTCGCGAGCTGGTTGTTGGCGCCGCCTGCCACGACCTTGCAGTCGAGCGCGGCGATCGAATCCGCGGTGAGGATCGCGCCGAGCGCGTTGGGGCTGACGATATCAGCCGAGATCTGCAGGATCGCATCAGCCGCAACGGCGTCGGCACCCAGCTCCTTCGCCAGCGCAGCAGCCTTGTCGGCATTGACGTCGGCCAGGGTCAGTTTGGCGCCATCGGCGGCGAGACAACGGGCAAGGCCGCCGCCAACGCTGCCGACGCCCTGAACCGCGACGTGCACGCCCGCCATCGAATCGACACCCAGCGCGCGCTTCGCCGCTGCCTTGACGCCGAGATAGATGCCGAGCGCAGTGAACGGGCCGGGATCGCCGCCCGCCTCTCCGCCTTCGACCGGGAGGCCGGAGACATGGCGGGTACGGGTCGCGATGACCTTCATCCGCTCTTCGGACATGCCGACATCCTCGGCAGTGACGTAGCGGCCGCCGAGCGATTCGACCGCGTCGCCGAATGCCAGCAGTTGCGCTTCGCTGATCGTCGCGCCCCGCTCCGGCGCCAGGACGACGCCCTTGCCGCCGCCGAGCGGGAGGCCGGCCATGGCGTTCTTGAACGACATGCCGCGCGATAGGCGCAGCGCATCGGTGACCGCCGCGCCGCTGTCGGCATAGTGCCAGAAGCGCACGCCGCCCGCGGCCGGCCCAAGCTTGGTCGAATGAATCGCGATCACCGCCTTGAGCCCGCTCTGCGGATCACAGATCAGGTGCACGCCCTCGTGCTCGTCAAAATCGGGAAGATCCCAGACCGCGCTCATTCAGCCTCTCCAGTGACGCTAACAATATTTCCGAAGCGCGTAATATTGTTCCGCGCGCCGGAGCGCTAGCCCTAATGTGAGGGTGAGGCATAACCGTGGGGAGAATGGGGCGACCGACGGGACTTGAACCCGCAACTTCCGGCATCACAAGCCGGTGCTCTAACCAATTGAACTACGATCGCCGTGGAGGCGCGCGCTTAGCGGCACGATGGGCCAACCGTCAAGCCAATCCCCGCCGAAACCCCGCGGAATCCAGAATATGCGGGTGCGTTGCCCCGGCAGCAGGGCCGCCGCCCCCCGCGCGCGTAATGCGAATCGCCTCATCGGCGGTGATTGCCCCTTCCCGCGCCAGCACGCGCGCCGATGCGGCGAGTGTCGGAGCGGTGAGGAAAGCCTGCCGGGTGAGCAACGCACTGTCGGCGCCCTTCGCCAACAGCCCGTGGATCTGGCCATCGACGATCACCGCCTCGTACACGAAGGCGGTACCGGCATAGCCCGTTCCGTCGCAGCAACCGCACCCTGCTGCACGGTAGATCACCGTACCGGGATCGATTCCGAGCAACGCCGATTCGGACGACTTGGCCTGTACCGGCAGACGGCAATCCGGACAGAGCCGGGGGGCCGCATGCACGGCAACCACCGCCCGGAGCGCAGCCCCGAGCAGATGCCGCTCAACCTTGAACGCACGAAACTGTTCGATCGCGGACACGGCGCTGATGGCGTCCATCGCGATGACGATTCGCTGCCCCATGCGCGCCAGATCAAAAGCGAGCGAAGCCGCGGCGCGGTCGGCAAGCCCATCGACAAGGATCGAGTCGCAATCCATCCGCGCCGCGGCTTCGAGGGGGCCGCGCTCGCCCGCAATCCACGGGGCATAGCTCGCCGGTTCGGCCAGCGCCTCGGCGAGCGCGCGACGGCCCGCGGGCGGCCCGACCGCGACAACGATCCCGCCCGGCAATTCGAGCGCAGCATGAAGCCGCTTTCGCATCGTGCCGGGAATCCCGGTCGCTGCGAGCGCATCGCGCACGACGCCATGGGCATCGATCCGGATGACGATCCTGTCGTCCATATGCGCGGCGCCAGGATGTGCATGGGCGCGGTCGAGCCAGGGAGCCGAGACCTTGAACTGGCCGAGCGGCGCGAGCGCCCGCCCCTGCCGCGCCATCGCAGCCACCGATCCGCCCTCGAGCAGCAGGTGCAAAGCAGTCGCGCCGTCACGGACGGCTGTGCCGATCAGATCTTCGAGCGCGGGAGCCGACGTCATATGTCGCAGCTATGGCGCAGAGATGACAAATCCGCTGCGTTTTGATGACAGTTTAGCGACGATTTCGGCGGCTGGCGGGCCGCCTGCCCTTCTGGCATCTAGCCCGGATGATCGCATCTTCAGGCTACCCTATCGAACCGGTTATCGAGCGGCTTTCGGCCCAGCCCGGTATCCAGAAAGTGCCCAGCCCCAAGCTGACGCTGTTCGTGCGCAAGAACTTCCTCGATCCGGAATTGTGCACGCGCCTGATGGCCCTGATCGACGCGAACCGGCGCCCGTCGACCGTCTCCGACTATAATGGCGACGGGGCCTTCCGGACGAGCGAGACCTGCGACCTGTCGATCGACCTTGCCGAAACACAGGAAGTGAACCGGCTGGTCACCGCTTTCGCCGGCCTCGATCCCGCGCATGGCGAACCGCTGCAGGGACAGCGCTACGAGGTCGGCCAGGAGTTCAAGGCGCATACCGACTATTTCGAGCCAACCGGCGTCGATTTCGAGAAATTCTGCTCGGTCGCCGGGCAGCGGACCTGGACCGTGATGATCTACCTCAACGATGTGGAGGCCGGCGGTGCGACACGGTTCAAGGCGATCGACAAGATCGTCCAGCCCGAAACCGGAAAGCTGCTCGCATGGAGCAACCTGCGTCCCGACGGCTCGCCCAATCCTACCACGCTGCACCATGCGATGAAGGTGCGCGCAGGCCTCAAATACGTCATCACCAAATGGTTTCGCGAACGCCCCTGGGGGTAGGATCGCACGGCCATAAAAAAGCCCCGGCCGCATAGGGGAGCGGCCGGGGCTTTCCCCCTTTTGTCCTGGCCGGGGGGTACCGGCCAGAATCTCGCGTCAGAATTTCGCGCTGGCGCCGATGCTGAACACGCGGCCCAGGCGATAGCGGTTGACATAAACCAGCCGGTCGTTGCCGAAATCCTGATACTCGTTGTAGCGCGTACCGGTGAGGTTGCGGGCCTCGAACTTCAGTTCGAACTCTCCACCCAGCACATTGATGCCCTGCCGCGCGACGACATCGAGCCGGAAACCCGGCTTTTCGACGATGTCGGGCAGCGAGTTGGGACCGCGATTGGTGACGCGCTCGCTCGCATAGTTGATCAGCAGGGTCACCTGCGAGAGCGATGCGGTATCCTCGATCCCGAACTGGAAGTTGACCAGGTGATCCGACTGGCCCGTCAGCGGTGCGCCGTCGCGGAACATCCGGTTCGCCGGGAGCATCACCGGGATGCTGCTGCCGTTCTGGATCGGGCTCGGCACAAGGGTGTCGTCCACCTCGATCTTCGACTGCGTATAGGTGTAGTTGAGCGACAGCATCAGCCGGCGGGTCGCGAAGAACCCTTCGCCCAGTGAATCGAGCGGGAGATACCTCACCAGCTCGAACTCACCACCGTAGAGCTTGGCGGACGGCGCGTAGGAGAAGCCGGTCTGGAGCGGCGATTCGTTGGTCGGGAAGAACGCGACCTGCTCGGTCGGGTTCTTGATGTCCTTGTAGAAGCCCGCAACCGTGATCCGCTGTCCCTTGGGCATGAACCACTCGTAGCGCGCTTCGAAGTTCTTCAGTTCGGAGTCGCGCAGCTGCGGGTTGCCGAAGAACAGACGGTCCGATTCGAAATCGCGATAGACCTGCGGCGCGAGCTCGCGGAACTGCGGGCGCGCGATCGTCTTCGACGCGTGCAGGCGCAGCTGCATGTCGGGCGCGAAGTTCCAGGTTACGGTCGCGGCCGGCAGCCAATAGTCGTTGGCGATCGTCGTGCCCGCGAACTGCGCCGAGCTGGTGGTCACCGTCTGCTTGCCGTCCTCGTAGCGGACACCGATCGTGGCGCGCAGGCCGTCGAGCAGCTCGCCTTCGGCCTGAAGGTAGCCGGCATGGATGCGGAGCTTGGCGTTATAGGCCGCCGCGCCGTCCGCGCCGGAGACGTTGAACAGCCGGATGCAGCCGTCGCCCGCCGGATTGGCGCAAGCGCCCATGATCGAGTCCTGGGAAAGCAGCAGATCGGGGCGCAGATAGCTCCACGGGGTCGAGATCCCGCCGCCAAGATAGGAACGGTAGCGGAAGTCGTAGCGGAACGAGTCGCGCTGCGTATCGCTGTAGAAATAGCCGGCTGAAACCGTGATCGGACGCGCGGTGGGAAGCTTGTAGGCGAAGTCGGCCTGACCGCTCCACAGCTCTTCGTTGAGCTCGCTGAACGCGATCGTCGCGCCCTCACCCAGGCCGTTGAGGCTATTGACATAAGCACCCTGGCCGCCCGCTGCGGTCTTGTCGAAGCGGTAGCTGAAGTAACGCTCATAAGGCGCATTTCGCTCGGTCTTGGCATAGCTGCCGCGCAGATCGATCTTGAGATCGTCGAACTTGAATTCGCCGGCAAGCTGGGTGTTCATCAGCTGCCGCTCGAACCATGCCGTGTTCTGCTGCAGGACCAGATCGCCGCTGCTGTTCGGATAGACCGTTGCCGCGCCCATCCGCGCCTGCTTCAGCGTGTCGTGGATATAGACGTTGGTCCAGCGGATCTTGTGTTCGCCAAACTCGGCACCGAAGCCGAGCAGGCCGTTCACCACCGCGCGATTGTCGGTCAGCACCGTGCGGAAATCGCTGCGCAGCGCGCCATCGACGTCGGTCGTGTCCTGCTGCGTCGTGTCGCGCGTACGGAAGCTGTTGCTGACGCTCGCCGATGCGATCACGCCGAGGCGTACCGAACCCACATCGACCGAATGGCCGAAGTTGAGATCGCCGTTCCAGTTCGGCGGGATGTGATAGTTCGCCTCGACCAGGGTGGTCTGCGCGTTGGTCAGCGTCGCGATCTGCGCCGAGCTGAAGCTCGGCTGGGTCAGCCCGCCGGCGCGAATAAAGCCCGGGACATCACGCTCGCCGGTGTCAAAGCCCAGCGTGTCGAGGCGGCCGCCGTCATAGACATAGCCGAACTCGCTGCTGGTGACGGTATCGAACGCGACGGATCCGCCAAGCTGGATGAAGCTCTCTTCCGGCACCGCGCGGGTGGTGAGGTTGATCACGCCGCCGCCGAACTCGCCGGGATAGTTCACCGAATAGGTCTTCTGGACCAGTGCCGAGCCGACGATCGTGGTCGGGAAGATGTCGAGCGGAACGGTGCGCTTCAGCGGTTCCGGCGAAGGCAGCGGCGAGCCGTTGAGCATCGACGAGGAATAGCGGTCGCCGAGGCCACGTACGAAGACGAAACCGTTGCCGACGACGCTGAGGCCGGTGACGCGGGTCAGCGCGCCGGCGATATCGCCTTCACCGGTGCGGGCGATGTCCTCGGCCGACAGGACCGAAACCACCTGCGGCGTCGCACGGATGATGTTGGGGATGTTGCGGCCCGTAACGACGATCTCCTGGCCCGCATCGGCATCGAAGCCGGGAGCGGAGACGTCGACGGTCTCTTCCGCCTGGGGCTCGGCCTGAGCGTCAGTCTGGGGCTGGGCCTGCTCCGGAGCCGGGGCCGCGGGAGGCGTAGCAGCGTCCTGCGCCAGCGCCGCCGGCGACACCAGCTGGGTCGAGACGAGGAGCAGGGTTCCAAATGCGAGGCGCTTGGTCATGGTCGCGGGATCCGAAGTCTTGAGGTCTGTTCTTGTTGGACTTGTGCCGGGACAGCGGAATGAACCGCCGCCCCGGCACGTGTCCGTCGAGGGCCTGGGCGCCGATCAGGCGCCGTTGCAGGCGAAGTAGACCGAGTTGAACTTCGGCGGGCCTTCTTCCTGCAGCGCTGCGTTGGCGGCGCGGATGGTCGACTTGCCGCCATTGGCTTCGGTGCCCGCCACGATGTTGAGGCAGGGAACCGTCGACTTCACGATGCCGTTGACGAAGGTGTAGTCGGCACCGCCGCGCAGACGGATCGCCGCAGGCGCCGCCGCGGTCTGGATGAAGGTGAAGTTGGCGAGACGGCCGAACTGACGCGGCAGGAAGTCCTCGTTGTTGTTCGAGTCGATCTCGGTCGCGAAGGAGTCGCTGGTCGCGCCGATGGTCTTCTGGATCACGATCGCGAACTGGATGAAGCCGCGCCAGCCCACATCGGTATCCAGGCCGTCGTCGTCCGCGCCGGTGATTGCGAGATACTTCATGTTGGTCGTGCCGCCGAAGACCTCGATGCCGTCGTCCGAGCTGTTGTGGACCTGGACGTGATCGATCACGGTGCCCGAGCCGGTGCCGCCGAGGGTCAGGCCCTGCAGCTCGTTGCCGAGGCTGATCTCGGTGCCCGAGTAGCGGATCTGGACATACTGGACGGTGCCGCTGCTGTCGTTCTGGACGTTGCCGCCGTAGAGCGCGTTGCCGGTACCCTCGACCACGTTCTCACAGTTCGCGTTGGTACCGCCGGCGTCGTTGGACGTGCGGGTTCCCGAAGTGCCGCAATCCGAAATCGGCGCGCGGCCGGCAAGGATGATGCCGCCCCACTGGCCCTGGCTCGAATCCGAGGTGCCGGTCGCGCTGAGGTTCTGGGTCGAGGTGAAGATGACCGGCGCACTGGCGGTGCCGATCGCGTTCATCTTCGAGCCACGGTTGACGACCAGGAAGTCGTTCGCCGCATCGCCATTGTTCGCGACGAACAAGGCGCCGGCGCCGATGTTGAGCGTCGCAGCCGCACCGCCGGTGCCCGCGGTCCCGACGTCCACGCCAACGTCGACACGGCCGTTGATCTGATAGGCGACGCCATCGACGCGATCCAGCGTGACCGTGCCCGAGACCAGCGCCGGGAGACGGCAGAGGCGATAGTTGCTGCTGGTCCCCGCATCGGTCGTCCCCGCCGGGCAGGCGCTGGCCGCAGGGGCCGTAGCGGTGCGCGCGAGCGAGGTGATGCAATGGTTGGCCGCCGGGATCGATGCGGTGCCGGTGAAGTTCGCGGTGCTCGAGCTGCAGGTCCAGTTCTGGAACGCCGTGTCGCCCGTGCCGCCGATGGCGCCGATGAAGCTGGTGTTGACGAAGAACGAATTCAGTGTCGAGGCGTTGAACGGCGTCACCGAAGCGGCCGCACCCTGCGGGATCAGGCCGTTCAGCGGGTTCGAGCCCGCAACGGTGTTGTTGGTGCCGGCGTTGAAGACGGTGAGCTGCTCGTCCTGCGTAACGGTGATGCTGCTCTGCGTCGTCTGCGCGAACGAGGCGGTCGGCGACGGGGTCGGCGTCGGCGGGGTCGGCGTCGGGGTGCCGCCGCCCGGCGGGACCACGATCGTGCCCGGGCCGGGCGACGCAACGCTCGACGCGCCGTCACAAGCGG
>Ga0247823_10001025_pt1 | contig 23606 bp, 22 predicted proteins | sample 13C_PalmiticAcid_2_FD_192426 | JGI IMG/M metagenome (GOLD analysis project Ga0247823, IMG submission 192426) | Soil microbial communities from agricultural site in Penn Yan, New York, United States - 13C_PalmiticAcid_Day30 | ecosystem: Environmental > Terrestrial > Soil > Agricultural land... | reverse complement strand
GCCATCGCCGGCGCCGCCTGCTGCCCGGGCGAGAGCGTGAAGTCCGGCTGGGCGGCGCAGGCGGCGCCGGCGATGGCCATGAAGGCCGCCGCCCACGAAAGCCGGGCGGCGGGGAAGGAAACCGATCTCGTCATTCCCGCGTCAGGTCCTGCCGCTGGAAGAGGGCCAGGGCCGCGGCCGTCAGGCCCGCCAGCCAGGCTGCGAGAAAGCCGAGGGCCAGGGCCCAGGGCGCCGGTTCGTCGACCACGCTGCGCGGCGTCAGGAGCACGGTCTTCAGGAGGTCGCCGGAAAAGGCCGGGATGGCCAGGGCCTTGAGGCTGGGCTCGTGCAGCTGGCTGGCGACGATCGACTGGACGGCGGCGAACACCAGCCCGACGATCAGCGCGCCCATGGTCGAGCGGGTGACGACGCCCACCAGGGCCGACAGGGCCGCCAGCACCATCAGTTGCAGCCAGCTGATCGCGAAGGTCCCAAGCAGGTCGACGCCCGCCGAGCCGCGATAGGCCACCAGGGCCCCGCCGCTGGTGGCGGCGCTGAACAGCCCGCCCAGGGCTGCGGCCAGGGCGTAGAGCACGAGGCTGATCGCCACCGCCCCCGCCACCGTCGCCAGCTTGGCCAGCAGCAGGTTCACGCGGCCGTTGCGCGGGGTCAGCAGCCGCCAGGTCTCCCAGCGGTAGTCGCCGGCCAGCACCGCGGTCGACAGGATCAGCACGAACAGCCCCACCACCGGCGAGGCCCCGTCGGCCAGCGCCTTGACCATGCGCCCGACCAGGTCGACCGGGATGGGCGGGGCGCCCTTCATCAGGCTGCGCGCGAAGAGCTCGCCGCCGATGTTGAGGGCCAGGCCCGCGATCGGGGCGAACAGCACCCCCCAGAACAGCGTGCCCCGATCCTTGAGCAGGCGGAAGCGTTCGGCCGAGATGGCGTCAGCGAGCATCGGCCGGCTCCTTGGCTTGCAGGATGTCGAGATAGGCGCTTTCCAGGTCGGCCTCGCGCCAGCGGGCTTCGTGGATGTCGACGCCGGCGCCCACCAGGGCGCGGATCAGGGCGGGGGCCTCGTGGCGCTCGATCTGGGCCAGCACGGCGTCGGGGCCGTCGGCCGCGGCCTGCTCGCCGAGAATCTCCAGCACCTGGGCCACGGGGCTGGCGACCAGGCGCAGAGCCGGCTTGCGACCGGCCAGGGTCTCGACCGGGCCCTCGGCCACCAGCCTGCCCTTGGCGAGGATCGCCACGCGGTCGCAGACGCGCCGCACCTCGTCCAGCTGGTGGCTGGCCAGGATGATGGTCGCGCCTTCCTCGGCGGCCAGGCGGCGGATCAGTTCGCGGATTTCCTGGATGCCGGCCGGGTCCATGCCGCTGGTCGGCTCGTCCAGGATGGCCAGGGTGGGGCGGGTGAAGAACACCGCCGCCAGGCCCAGCCGCTGCTTCATGCCCACCGAATAGGTCGAGGTCTTGCGGTCGGCCGCGCCGGACAGGCCCACCCGATCCAGCCAGCCGTCGATGTCGACGTCGCGGGCGCCGCTCTGCAGCGCCAGCATCTTCAGCGCGTCGCGTGCGGTCAGGTAGGGCGGATAGCGCGGCGTCTCGATCATCGCGCCCACCTGGCGCAGCGACGAGGCGTGGCCGGCCGGCGAGCCCGACAGTCGCGCCACGCCCGAGGTCGGCCGCACCAGGCCCATGGCGATGCGGAAGAGGGTGCTCTTGCCCGCGCCGTTGGGACCCAGCACGCCGAACACGCCGCCGGCAGGGATCTTCAGGGTCAGGTCGTCCAGCGCCCGTACGGCGCCGTAGGTCTTGGTCAGCCCTTCGGCCTCGAGCGCGAAACTCATGCGGCGCGGGCCTGGCTCGGCGACATCGGACGACTCCCTTATGAACTTGCCGCGACTATGGGCGATGGAACGCAGGTCGGCCAAGTTGTTTGGCGACTGCAATACGAATTGTCGCCGAGCTGTCCTATAGGGGCGGGAGACTTTGCTTCAGGGCCCGGCCATGACCGTTCTTTCCCGCTTCGCCGCATTCCTGGCGATCGCCGTCCTTTCCGGCTGCGCGACCGCGCCGCGCCCCGTGGCCGAAGGCCCGCCGGCCCGGGCCTCCGCGGCCAAGGCGCCGCTGACCATCCTGGTCTCGATCGACGGCTTCCGCGCCGACTACCTGGATCGCGGCGACACCCCGACCATGAAGGCCCTGGCCGACGACGGCGTGCGCGCGGCCATGCGCCCGTCGTTCCCGTCGCTGACCTTCCCCAACCACTACACCCTGGTCACCGGCAAGCGCCCAGACCACAACGGCATCGTCGGCAACACGATGGAGGATCCAGAGATCCCCGGCGTGACCTTCACCCTGAGCAACCGCGACGCTGTGACCGACAGCCGCTGGTGGGAGATGGCCAAGCCGATCTGGGTCAGCGCCGAACAGCAGGGCGTCAGGACCGGCACCATGTTCTGGCCGGGCTCGGAAGCCCAGATCGACGGCGTGCGCCCGACCAAGTGGGCCGTGTTCGACCAGAAGAAGCCGTCCAACGACCGCGTCGACACCCTGCTGTCGTGGATCGACGAGACCAAGGACGTCCCCCTGGGCCTGGCCACGCTCTATTTCGACGTCGTCGACAGCGCCGGCCACCGCTACGGCCCGGACTCGACCGAGGTGCGCAAGGCCGCCGCCGACGTCGACGCCGCCATCGCCCGCCTGGTCGAGGGGCTGAAGGCGCGCGGCCTCTATGAGACCAGCAACATCGTCATCGTCGCCGACCACGGCATGGCCCCGCTGCCGGGCAAGCAGCGCGTGGTGCTTGACGAGGCGGTCGACCTCTCCAAGCTGCGCTACGTCGGCCTCGGCGCCATCGCCGGCATCTATCCCAACAAGGGCGAGGAGGCCGCCGTTGTCGCCGCCCTGACCAAGCCGCAGGCGCACATGACCTGCTGGGAAAAGGCCAGGATCCCGGCCCGCCTGCACTATGGCAGTAACCGTCGCATCGCCCCGATCGTCTGCTCGGCCCAGACCGGCTGGTACATCACCACCGCCGAGTCGCAGGCCAAGCGCACCAGCCCCGAGCGTGACGGCGGCGCCCACGGCTTCGACAACGCCGATCCCCTGATGCAGGCGGTGTTCGTCGCCCGCGGCCCGTCCTTCAAGTCTGGCAAGACCCTGCCGGTGTTCGACAATGTCGACGTCTACCCGCTGCTGGCCAAGGTCACGGGCGTGCGTCCCGAGAAGGTCGACGGCCAGCTGGCCCCGGTGGCCGGCGCGCTGCGCTGACAGAAGCAGTCCGGCCGGCCTTCGCGGCCGGCCGGACCTTTTCCTTCAGGCCTTGGTCAGGGATGGTTCTGCGAGCAGGGCGCGCTCGTCGAGCCTGGAGATCACGGCGCTGCTGCGCTTCTGGCTTTCGGCCAGGGACGCCCGCACCTCGCGCAGGCCCCGCGTGGCCAGCACCTCCACGTCGCGCAGCCAACCCTTCAGGTCGTCCTTGCCCTCCTGCGCGGCCGCCGCCAGCACGGCCGCGCCCACGACCACGTCGGCGAAGATCTTGGGATCGACCTCCAGCCGCGCGTCCAGCACCTCGGCGCGCTGCTTGACGCGCTGGCCCGGGTTCCAGGGATAGACCTGCTCCTGCAGCACCTCCCACAGCGGCCGCAGCGGCTGGATCCTGTCGAGCACGATCGGCAGGAACTGCAAGGTGAAGCAGCCGCCCCTGACGCTGGCGAAGTAGTGGTCGGCCAGGCCCGCCAGCTTGAGGTGCCAGCGCACCCGCAGCTCGGGCAGGATCTTGCGGTCCAGCCTGGGCAGGAACTCGATCATCTGCGGCTTGCGGGCCATGGTCCGGAAGGCCTCGTAGATCACCAGGATCTGGCGGTCGTGCGGGACCAGCCAATAGACGAGGTTGCGGAAGTAGGCCTTGATCGGCTCGTAGTCGTCCGTCTGTCCCGGCAGCAGCGTGGCGAGGAAGCCCTGCCGCTTGCGGGCCTCGGGCGAGCCGCTGTCGCCGATCAGGTTGACGTTGAAGAAGTGGTGCCAGGTGGAATCCACGGCCACGCGGCCCAGGCGCCGGCCCGCCCGTTCGACCAGATGGCCGTCATAGGCGCAGATCACGCCGAACAGCTTGGTCTCGGCGGTCGGCTCCTTGTCGGGATCGTGGGTCATGTGCCCGCCGATCACCTTGCCCTGGGCGACCACCACCGGCGCGATGCGCTGGGTGGCGCCGATGCCGACCGGATACTCTTCCTCGCTGTAGTCGGGCGTGGGGCCGGGCACGGGGATGCTGATGGTCTGGGACAGGCTGGCCGGGACCTCGCACTGGCCCTCGTGCGCGTGATCGGGCAGGCGCCGGACCACCCCGCCGGGCGCGCACAGCAGCGGATGCGGATAGTTGCGGCGGAAGTAGCGCCCGGAGACCGAACTGAACCAGCGGGGATAGATCTCCTGGCCGCGGTTGTCGGACTGGTCGTCGAACTCGTAGTTCGCATCGGCGTCGTCGGGGCCCTCACGAAGGGTGTCGTGGCGCAGTTCGAGATCGGGCTCGCCGATCGTGCCGACCGGGGCGACCGGTTCGCCCAGCGGGCCGGCGCTGGGCCAGTGCCAGCGGCGCATCGAGCGCACGCGCGGGATCTGGCGGCACAGACTGGCGCCGAGGTCTTCGTGGTCGCCGGTGGCGAACACCCCGCCGCCGCGATCCATGAACCTGGCGATCGCCGCCACCTCCGCGGCGCTGGCGTTGGCCGCCCCGTCGCGGGTGATCGGGAACATGAAGATCTCGTCGTACTGGTTGAGATCGTGGGTCGAGAAGTCGAAGTCGACCAGGTCGGCCCCCGTGCCGGGAACATTGTCCCGATGGGCCTTGGTGATCTGGATGTTGAAGCCGTCCCAGCTGGTGGTCTCCAGCACATGGACGAACTCGCCGAGGTGGAACTGCTCGGCGCCGTTGGCGGGCAGGGTGCGGCGGTATCCGCCGCTGTAGGAGTCGGTGACGATAAGGATCTTGACCGTAGGCATGCGCGTGCTCTCCGTCTTTCAGGGCAAAACGCTGAAGCAGACTGGGTCACAGGGCGCTCGCGCCGACCGACGTCGCGGCCGGGCCCCCTCCAGGCGCGGGGCGCGGCGCACATAGGCCGCGCTTGCGTGCAAACTCACAAGTCGAAATTTCCAGCCGTAACAACCTTGTGTTGCTTTCGTCGTGATTGTTGCAATTAGTTTCGATTCGGGTGAAATATTGTCGGTACCTGAAAATGGGAGGTTCGCATGACCCGCCTGACTTCGGCGCTCTGCTACAAGGATCCCAAGGCCGCCCTGAAATGGCTGGAGGCGGCGTTCGGCTTCGAACTCGTGCTGCTGATCGAGGACGGCGACGGCAATCTCGCCCACTCGCAGATGACGTTGGGCGAGGCCAACGTGATGGTCGGCAACGAGTGGAGCGCCGACCACGCCAGCCCGGCCTCGCTGGGCGGCAAGAACACCCAGACCGTGCATATCCACATCGAGGACGACGTCGACGTCCACTGCGAGCGCGCCCGCGCGGCGGGGGCGGAGATCCTGATGGAGCCGGCCACCCAGTTCTACGGCGACCGCACCTATCGCTGCCGCGACCTCGAGGGCCACATCTGGACGGTCGGCCAGACGGTGAAGGCCGTCACCCGCGAGGAGGCCGAGGCGGCCACCGGCCTGAAGATCCAGGGCTGGGCGTGAGCCCGGAAGACTTTCGCCGGCTGGCTCTGGCCCTGCCGGGCGTGGTCGAGGGCGCGCACATGGGCACGACGGATTTTCGTGTCGGGCGGATCTTCGCCACGCTGGGCTATCCCGACGCCCGCTTCGGCATGGTCCAGCTGACCCGCGACCTGCAGGAGATGCTGGTCGCCTCCGAGCCGGCCGCCTTCGTTCCGGTCAAGGGCGGCTGGGGCCTGAAGGGGGCGACCAATGTCGTGCTCGACGCCGTCGACGAGATCACGCTGAAGAGCGCTCTCGAACAGGCCTGGCGGCTGAAGGCCGGCAAGCGGCTGCTGGCCGAACTGGACGCCCGCGCATGAGCGTGGATCGCACCCTGGCGGCCCTGGCCGAGCCGCATCGTCGGCGCACGGTCGAGCTGCTGGCTGACGGTCCGCGCCGGGCCGGCGATCTGGCCGAGGCGCTGGGCCTGTCGCCGCCGGCCATGAGCCGCCACCTGCGGGCCCTGCGCGAGGCCCGGCTGGTCGAGGAGAGCCATCCGCCGTTCGACGCCCGGGTGCGGGTCTACGCCCTGCGACCCGAGCCGATGGCCGAGCTGAAGGCCTGGGCCGCCGCCGCCGAGGCGCTGTGGAGCGACCAGCTGCTGGCGCTGAAGGCTCATGTCGAGTCTGAGGAGACATGAGCGCCCGCATCCTCGTGGCCTTGCGCATGAAGGCCGCGCCGGAGCGGGTGTTCGACGCCTTCGTCGGCGAGATCGGCGCCTGGTGGCGGCCCAACCCCTTGTTCTCGTTCACGCCGCGCTCGCCGGGCGTGCTGGTCTTCGAGGGGCAAGGGGAGGGCGCGCGTCTGGTCGAGCGCCTGGCCTCGGGCAAGACGTTCGAGATCGGCCGCGTGCGGGTCTGGACGCGCGGCCAGCGGTTGGTGTTCGGCTGGCGGCAGGCCGCGTTCGCGCCCGGCATGGACACCGAGGTCGAGGTCACCTTCGAGGCCGTCGGCGCGGAGACGCGGGTGACAGTCCAGCATCGCGGCTGGGAAATCGTTCCCGCCGAGCACGTGGCGCGGCACGGCTTCCCCGACCAGGTCTTCCTGCTACGCCACGGCCAGTGGTGGACCGGGCTGCTGGAGGGACTGAGAGCTCATCTAACTCCTCCCCCGTAAAACGGGGGAGGGGGACCGCCCCCGGGTCGCGCGAAGCGCGCGCCCGAGGACAGGCTCCGCGGTGGAGGGGGCGGCGGCGCGCACGGCGCTCCGTCCCTCGCCCCCTCCGTCACGCTGCGTATCCGCAGCGCGCCACCTCCCCCGTTGCACGGGGGAGGAGTAGCCGAGCCCTCTTGTCGAATATCCGACAGGCGGTCAAACATCCCGCCCCCGGGAGGCTCCATGTCCGAACCTATCGCTCATCCGGCCCGTAAGGCGGCGCTGGGCTTCATCTTCGTCACGGCCCTGATGGACGTGCTGTCGCTGGGCCTGATGATCCCGGTCCTGCCCAGCCTGGTGAAGGAGATGGCCGGCGGCCAAACCGATGCGGCCGCCCAGTGGACGGCCGCGTTCGGCATGGTCTGGGGGACGATGCAGTTCTTCTGCTCGCCGATCCTGGGCATGATGTCCGACCGCTTCGGGCGGCGGCCGGTGATCCTGATCTCGATCTTCGGCCTCGGGATCGACTACATCTTCATGGCTCTGGCCCCGACCCTGTGGTGGCTGTTCGTCGGCCGCATCATCCATGGTGCCACCGCCGCCAGCTTCTCGGCGGCGGGCGCCTACATCGCCGACGTCACGCCCGAGAAGGGCCGGGCCAAGGCCTTCGGCCTGATCGGCGCGGCCTGGAGCGTCGGCTTCATCGCCGGCCCGGCGCTGGGCGGCCTGCTGGGCAAGATCGACCTGCACCTGCCGTTCTGGGTGGCGGCCGCGATGGCGCTGCTGAACTGGCTCTACGGCCTGCTGGTGCTGCCCGAATCCTTGCCGCCGGAAAAGCGCATCGCCCGCTTCGACTGGAGCAAGGCCAACCCCGTCGGCTCGCTGAAGCTGCTGGGCTCGCATCCCGACCTGCCGCGCCTCGGCGTGGTCAGCTTCCTGATGCAGCTGGCGCACAACGCCTATCCCAGCGTCTTCGTGCTCTACACCGGCTATCGCTACGGCTGGGACACCGCCCAGATAGGCCTCCTGATGATGCTGTCGGGCATACTGGGCGTGATCGTCCAGGCCCTGCTGATCGGGCCGATCGTCGACCGGCTGAAGGAGCGCGGGGCGGTGATCGTCGGCCTCGTCTGCTTCGTCGTCTCGTTCGCGGTCTTCGCCTTCGCGCCCAACGGCTGGATCTTCGCCTCGGGCCTCGCCGTCAGCGCCTTCGCCGCCCTGATCCAGCCCGGCCTGATGGGCATGATGACCAAGCGCGTCGGTCCCAGCGAACAGGGCCAGCTGCAAGGCGCCAACTCGGCGATCATGGGGCTGACGGCGATCATCGGTCCGGCGCTCTACGGCCTGTCGCTGGCCTTCGCCGTGCGCCACGAGCAGACCCTGCACCTGCCGGGCCTGCCGCTGGTCATCGCCGGGCTCCTGGCCCTGGGCGGCCTGATGGTGATCCTGAACACCCGCAGGGCCCGTCCGCTGGCGGTCGGGGAACCGGGCCTTGATCCCGCGCGCTGAACGCCTTGATTGCGCCCGAAAACTTCGCTGTTTAAGGGGCGAGAGCGCGTGCCTGGCTCTCGCAGACCGGGCGCGCCGCAAGATCTGACGGAGCCATCGACTTGTCCAAGCCCGCCCTTCGCGTCCTGCTTCCGACCCTGGCCCTGTTGGCCGCCTGCTCGGATCCGGCTTCGCGCAGCCAGGCCCAGTCCATCCCGGAACTCGCCCAGCCGACTCGCAAGGCGCCTACCGATCCGGGCTCGATGAAGGCCTCCTTCGCCCCCGTAGTGAAGAAGACGGCCCCGGCCATCGTCAACGTCGCCAGCCGCCGGGTGGTGCAGCGCCAGCAGTCGCGCGACCCGTTCTGGGACTTCTTCATGGGCGGGGCCGGCGGCACGCCGCGGGCCCAGGTGCAGGGCTCGCTCGGCTCGGGCGCCATCGTCCGCGCCGACGGGGTGATCATCACCAATCACCACAACATCGAGAACATGAGCGACATCACCGTGCAGCTCGCCGACCGGCGCGAGTTCCCGGCCACGGTGCTGCTCGACGACCCGCGCTCGGACCTCGCGGTGCTCAAGATCGACACCAAGGGCGAACGCCTGCCGACCATCGCCATCGACGACCAGGAACAGCTGGAGGTTGGCGATCTGGTGTTGGCCATGGGCAATCCGTTCGGCGTCGGCCAGACGGTGACCAACGGCATCGTCTCGGCCCTGGCCCGCACCGACGTCGGCGCGGCCGAGTTCGGCAGCTACATCCAGACCGACGCGGCCATCAACCCGGGCAATTCCGGCGGCCCGCTTGTCGACATGGACGGGGACCTGATCGGGGTGAACACCTTCATCATCTCGCGCTCGGGCTCGTCCAGCGGCGTCGGCTTCGCCATCCCGGCGGCCGTGGTGCGCCAGGTGGTTTCGACTGCGCTCGGCGGCGCCCACAGCGTCGTGCGGCCGTGGCTGGGCGTGCGCGGCCAACCGGTCACCGGTGATCTCGCCAAGAGCCTGGGCATGACCACCCCGCGCGGCGTGCTGGTTTCCGACATCTATCCGGGCGCCTCGGCCGACAAGGGCGGCATCAAGGAAGGCGACGTCATCCTGTCGATCGACGGCCAGGCGGTGAACGACGAGGGCGGCGGCGCCTTCGCCATCGGCACCCACAAGGTCGGCGACCGCGTGCCGGTGCAGATCCGCCGCGGCGACCGCGAGCAAACCCTGACCATCCGCGCCGAGGCCGCGCCGGAAGTCCCGGCCAAGGACGAGCGCACGATCAGCGGCCGCAATCCCTTCGACGGCGCGACGGTGATGAACCTGTCGCCCGCCGCCGCCCAGGACATCGGCGCCGACGCCTTCGCCGGCAAGGGCGTGCTGGTCACCAAGGTCGGACAGGGCTTCGCCTTGAACGCCGGCCTGCGCCCGGGCGACTTCGTGCGCGAGGTCAACGGCAAGGCCATCAACACCACCGCCGATCTCGCCGCCGCCACGCGCGGCGACGCGGCCACCTGGAACGTCGTCATCGAGCGCAATGGCCAGCGCATCGCGGCCCGCTTCCGGACCTGACGCCTTCGACCCTCTCCCTTCGGGGAGAGGGTTTCCGCTGACCGCGGAACCTCCTAAATCTCCACCCATGTCCGATCTCTTCCAAGCCGCCGGCCTGACGCCCCACGCGCCCGCGCCGCTGGCCGACCGCCTGCGTCCGCAAAGCCTCGACGAGGTCGTCGGCCAGGAGCATCTGCTGGGGCCCGATGGTCCCATCGGCCGGATGGCGGCCGCCCATCGCCTGGCCTCGATGATCCTCTGGGGGCCGCCCGGCACCGGCAAGACCACCATCGCCCGCCTGCTGGCCAAGGCCGGCGGCTACGAGTTCATGCAGATCTCGGCCGTGTTCTCCGGCGTCGCCGACCTGAAGAAGGCCTTCGAGCAGGCCCGCATGCGCCGCCAGTCGGGGCAGTCGACGCTGCTGTTCGTCGACGAGATCCACCGCTTCAACCGCGCCCAGCAGGACGGTTTCCTGCCGTTCGTGGAGGAGGGGATCGTCACTCTCGTCGGCGCGACGACCGAGAACCCCTCGTTCGAACTCAACGGCGCTCTCCTGTCGCGCTGCCAGGTGTTCGTGCTCAAGCGCCTGGACGAGATCTCGCTGGAGGCCCTGCTGGCCAAGGCCGAGGCGGCCGAGAACCGCAAGCTGCCGGTCGACGCCGAGGCCCGCCAGGTGCTGATCGCCATGGCGGACGGCGACGGCCGCTACCTCCTGACCCTGACCGAGACCCTGCTGTCGATCGGCACGGATACGCCGCTCAATCCGACCCAGCTCGGCCAGCTGCTGCAGAAGCGCCGCCCTGCCTACGACAAGGACCGGGAAGAGCACTACAACCTCATCTCGGCGCTGCATAAGTCGGTGCGCGGCTCCGATCCGGACGCGGCCCTCTACTGGCTGGCGCGGATGCTGGAGGGCGGCGAGGATCCGCTGTTCATCGCCCGCCGCCTGGTGCGCATGGCCAGCGAAGATATCGGCGCGGCCGACCCGCTTTCCCTGCTGCTGACCACGGCCGCCAAGGACGCCTACGACTTCCTGGGCAGCCCGGAAGGCGAGCTGGCCCTGGCCCAGGCCGTGGTCCACATGGCCAGCGCGCCCAAGTCCAACGCCGTCTACACCGCCTACAAGGCCGCCCGGCGCGCCGCCAAGGAGAGCGGCAGCCTCACGCCGCCGGCCCATATCCTCAACGCGCCCACCAAGCTGATGAAGACCCTCGGCTATGGCGACGGCTACGCCTACGACCACGATGTCGAGGGCGGGGTCTCGGGCCAGAACTACTTTCCGGACGGCATGGCCCGTCCGAAATTCTACGAACCCAAGCCGATCGGCGCCGAAGCCAAGGTCAAGGAACGCCTCGACCACTGGAGCCAACTGCGCCGGGGCGGTAAGTGACGGCGATGTCCAAGCCGCCCCGCCGTCCGCCCGCCGCTCCCAAGCCCAAGGCCTCCGACACCCCGATCCAGCTGACGCCCGACGAGGTCGCGTTCACGCGCTCGCTGGTGATCCACGAGGACGACAGCGTCTTCGTGCTCAACAAGCCCGCCGGCCTGTCCAGCCAGGGCGGCCGGATCAAGGCCCACACCCTGGACGACCTGCTCTGGGCCCTGGCCCGGCGCGACCGGCCGCGTCCGCGCCTGATCCATCGCCTGGACCGCGACACCTCGGGCGTGATCCTCACCGCCCGCACCAAGCCGGCGGCGACCTTCCTGGGCAAGGCCCTGATGGGCAAGCGCTTCCGCAAGACCTACCTGGCCATCGTCGCGCCCGGCGCGCCCGAACCGCGCGGCGGCCAGATCGATGCGCCCCTGCGCCGCGAGTCGATCGGCCGCGAGGCCTACATGCGCGTCTGCGAGGACGACCATCCCGACGCCGAGACCGCCCGCAGCCGCTATCGCACCCTGGCCGCCAACGGTCAGGCGGCGCTGGTCGAGCTGTCGCCCGACACCGGCCGCATGCACCAGCTGCGCGTCCACATGGCCTCGATCGGCCGTCCGATCGCCGGCGACAGCCGCTACGGCGGGACGCTGATGCTGGCCGGCGCGCCCGTGCCGCGCCTGATGCTGCATGCCGCCCGGCTGGTGTTCCCGCACCCCGAGGGCGGCGAGCGGCGCATCGAGGCCCCGCTGCCCGACGACTTCAAGGCCGTGCTGGAAAAGCTGGACTTGGCGCCGCCGGAACGCTGAACTTGGCCGGGCCGTTTGAGAGGCAAGGGAGAAACGCCATGAAGACTCCGCTCGCTCTTGTCGCCTGCGCTCTCATCCTCGGAGCCTGCGCCACCGCCCAGCCCACCATCTATCGCCCGCAGGCCAGCGCCTCGGACGTCGGCTTCGCCCAGTACAAGATGGAGGACGGCCGTTACCGCGTGACCTTCCGCGGCGGCCCCGGCGCGCCTGTGGGGCAGGTCACCGACTATGCCCTGCTGCGGGCGGCCGAGCTGGCCCTGGCCGACGGCTATGCCTGGTTCCGCGTCGCCGACCGCGTCACCCAGTCGACGGGGGGAGGGGGCGGCCCCACCTTCTCGGTCGGCGGCGGCTCGGACAGCTACGGCCGCCGCTCGTCGGTGGGGCTGGGCGTCGGCACGAGCTTCAACCTCGGCCCCAAGCCCGCGCTCAGCACCACGCTGGAGGTCGTGTTCGGCAAGGGGCCGCGCCCCCCGGGCGAGGCCTATGACGCCCAGAGCGTGGTCAACACCATCGGCAAGGGCATGGGTCGGATCTGAGGACGATCCCGTAGAGGCAGATCAGGCCGCGTTGCGCGCCGCGTAGGGGTGCGTCGCCCGCAGCGAGGCGTGGGTCAGGCCGGCGGTCTCGGCGGCGGCGAAGTAGCCTTCCGCCGGAAGCCCTTGCAGGCTGACCATCGGCGCCAGGCCCCGGGCCTCACGACCGAAGGCCATGATGTCCATGGCGATCTTCTCGGCCGGGCCGCCCAGGTCGCAGGCGTCCAGCGTCAGGCCGGCCAGGCGCGCGTCGCGCAGGTGCTTGAAGGCTTCCTTGTCGGGCGGCACGCGGGCGATGACGCCGCGGGTCAGGGCCTTCAGCAGGCCGACCACTTCCAGCAGGCGCCCCGCGGGCGTGCCGCGGGTGACGTCCACCAGCTCGATCATCACCCCGCCGCGCAGCAGGGCCAGCGACAGGCCCGAGGTGCCGGTCAGCAGGTCGCGGCCGCGCTGGGTGCCCAGGGTGCGGAACGAGGCCGGCAGCACCAGTTCGGGTTTTTCGTTGCCTTGCGCGGCCTTGGCGAAGGCCGCGCCGTAGCGCAGCGTCGCCTCGTCGATGAAGGCGATGTCCTTGTCGGCCAGCTTGGTGATCGCGCGGCCGCTGATCGAGCGGCCGGTGCCCAGGTGGGTGACGATCGGCTCGACGCGGATAGCGGTGGTGATGTTGCGGCGCAGGCCGATCACGTGCTCCAGCGCGAAGTCGACGCGCAGGGCCGCGCCGCCGCTGGTGGTGAAGGCCACCGGGGTGCGGCGCATCTCGTCGCTGACGTCGATGTCGGTGCGGAACGGCGAGCGTTCGGAGTCCCGGCGGGCGCGGGCGGCCAGCACCACGGAGGGATCGATCGGGCGGCAGACGACGCCGCCGGCCTCGATGCCGATCACCGAGCGCACGCCGATGTCGCGCAGCTCGGCCGCGCCCAGCAGGTGGGTCAGCACATCCTCGAGGATGCGGATGCTGGCGGCCTGGGCCGACAGGCCCTGGTCGTTGTGCGTGGCGATCAGGAAATCGTCCTCGCTGACCCGGCCGCGCAGGTCGGCGCGGTCCAGGTGCTCGTTCAGCTTGCGCTCGACATAGGTCCAGACGTCGGTGCGCTTCTGGTCCCACCAGTCGCCGGCCCAGCGGCGGATGGCCTTGATGCTGATCACGTTGACCGCGCCGCGGCCGACCAGGTCCGAGCCGGCCAGGCGGTTCAGCATCGCCGGCGGCAGGGCCAGGCGCTCGGTCGTGTCGTCCTTGGGAGGCAGGGAGGCGGGCATCTGACCGTGGGATTCGCGAGTGGAGCCCCTAGGTTGCGCCCGCCGCCGTTAACCCGGGGTGCAGGAAGAGGGTTGAGGCCATCTTTACCTTGTCGCAAAGCCTTGCCCCATAAGGGCCTTTTTGGTTTCGGGGCGTTAATCCTCGACGAGGTCCTTCATCGCGAAACTGACCGGCACGACGCAGCCCTTGGCGCCCTCGGCCGACGGCGCCGGACGCGCTCGGCGCAGCATGGCGGCCGCCGCGGCGCCGAAGGCGTCGACCGGCTGGGCGGCCAGGACCTGGACGGCGTCGATCCGGCCCTCGGGCGAAACGTCGAAGCGCAGGCTGGCCCAGCCTTCCACGCGTTCGCGGGCCAGCGCGGGCGGATAGGCGCCCTGGGTCGAGATGTTCAGGGCTTCGCGGGCGACGCCGCACGCTTCGCCCTTGGCGGGAGCCGCGGCCTTGACCGGGCGGGCGGGCAGGGCGTCGGGTGACGGCGCGCGCCGGGCCGACGAGCGCATGGGCGCTCCCGAGGGCCTGGGGCGGGCCGCATAGGTGACATAGCAGCCGTTCACCGGCCGTCCTGGATGGAAGCGGGAGCCGGCTGCCGATGCGCCGGCCAGGTCCGCGAGCATCGGATCGCCGCCCTGGGCGACGACGCGGACGTTGCGCACCTCGCCCTCGGCGTCGATGTCGTACAACAGGCCGGCCCAGGGCGCGACGAAGTCGCGGTCGTCGAACGAGCGCAGGTCGGGATAGCTGATCTGGGCGGGCAGGCGCTGGGGAGCCTTGCCGCAGTCGCCGCGCGCCGAGATCTCGCGTCGGGCCGCCGACGGGGCGTCGCGGCGGCGCCTGGCGACGATCTCCAGCAGCGTCGCCGTCGAAGCCTGGGACAGCGGCGTATAGCTGCGCGACACCTCGACCCGGCAGTCGGCGACAGGCGGGCCGGCCATGAACCGCCAGCGGGCGAACGCGGCGACCATGTCCTGCGAGGTCATGCTGTCCGCCGCCGGCCTGATGTCGACGGGAGCCCCGTTGGCGTCGATGGCGAAGGTCAGGGCGGCGGTCGGGCGATCATCGCGCGTCGGAGCCCCGGGCGGCGAGCCCCTGGGCGCCAGGCCCACATTGACCTCCGGCGGGAACTGCGCGCCGTGCACCGCCCCGACGTTGCGGGTCGCGCAACGCGCCACGGTTGGCGAGGGGCCGTAGGTGACGACCCGGGTGACGAGCTCGCGTCGCGCTTCGCTGATCGGCGGAATGGAGAGGGGAGGGGGAAGGGGCGGATCGAACGCCAGCGCCGGGGCGGCGCCGAGCGCCAGGAGCCAGGGCGCCAGGGGCATGACGAGCATGAGACGCATACTCTATCTCCGCGAGTGTTGCGCGCCGACCTATGCAGTCGGTATGGCCAAGGTCAAGGCGGCCTTGGCGTTCTCACCTTGGCGATCATGGCCGCTCGGCGCATAAGGGGGCCATGACCAAGGTGCTTCTCGTCGCCGTGGGCGGCGCCGCCGGCTCCGTCGCCCGCTATCTCGTGGGCGTGGCCGCGCTGCGCTGGATCGGACCGGGCTGGCCCTGGGGAACCATGACCGTCAACATCGTCGGCGGATTCCTGATGGGACTGCTGACCGGCTGGCTGGCGCTCAGGGCGGCCGGACAGCAGGAAACGCTCCGCGTGTTCCTGGGCGTCGGGATCCTCGGCGGTTTCACCACCTTCTCCGCCTTCTCGCTGGACACCGCTCTGATGATCGAGCGGCGCGCCTACGGGCAGGCCTTTTCCTACACCGCCGCCAGCGCGATCATCGCGCTCGCGGCCCTTTTCGCGGGCCTTTATCTCGCCCGCAGGATGTTCGCCGCATGAAGGAAGTCCGCACCCTCTACGTCGACGGCGGGGAGGACGGCGTTCGTCTGGACCGCTGGTTCAAGCGTCGTTGGCCGCACCTGAACCACATCCAGCTCAACAAGCTGTTCCGCTCGGGCCAGGTCCGGGTCGACGGCTCGCGCGCCAAGGCCGACACCAAGCTGGCGGCCGGAAGCCAGATCCGCGTCCCCCCGCTGCCCGACGCGCCTGATCCCTCCGAGAAGGGCAAGCTGTCGGCGCGCGACATCGCCTACGCGCGCTCACTGGTGCTCTATGAGGACGAGGACGTCCTGGCCCTGAACAAGCCGGCCGGTCTGGCCGTGCAGGGCGGCACCAAGACCACCCACCACATCGACAAGCTGCTCAGCGCCTGGGGCGAGGGCGTCGATCGCCCGCGTCTGGTCCACCGCCTCGACCGCGACACCTCCGGCGTGCTGCTGCTGGGCAAGACGCCCAGCGCCGCCGCGCGCCTGTCGGGCGCCTTCGCCAAGCGCAAGGCGCAGAAGACCTACTGGGCGATCGTCGCGGGCAACCCGCACCCGCTGGAAGGCGTCATCGAGCTGCACTTGGCCAAGCGCGGCCTCAACGACCGCGAGATCGTGGTGCCCGCCGATCCCAAGGACAAGGACGCCTCGCCGGCCGAGACCGAGTTCGTCACCATCAGCCGCGCCGGTCCGCGCGTCACCTGGATGGCCCTGCGCCCGCACACCGGCCGCACCCACCAGCTGCGCGCCCACATGAAGGCCATCGGCCACCCGATCCTGGGCGACCCGAAGTACGGCGACGAGAAGTCGGCCCAGTTGTCGGAAGGGCTGAAGCTGCAACTGCACGCCCGCTCGATCCTGCTGCCGCACCCCAGCGCGGGCATGCTGCATGTCGAGGCGCCGCTCAGCGCCGAGATGAAGGCCGGCTTCGCCAAGTTCGGCTTCACCGAGGACGAGGCCGACCAGGATCCGTTCGCCCGCCGCCAGACCAAGCGGCGATGAACCAAGGCCTGGTCCAGCAAGCCTGGGACCTGCTCGGGCGAGGCCAGGCCGAGCAGGCGGTCGCCCTGACCGCGGCCGGCGCGGCGCGGCCGACGGCCATGCCGGGCCTGCTGATCGTCCACGCGGCGGCGCTGAAGGGCGTGGGCCGTCACGCCGAGGCCCTGCCGTTCAACGAGCGCGCCGTCCGGGGCGCGCCTCAGGACCGCCTGGCCTGGTACAATCTGGCCGCCACCAACGGCGATCTCGGCCGTCAGGCCGAGGCCGAGGCGGCGGTCCGCAAGGCCATGGCGCTGGGCCTGGAGGCGCCGGAGGCCAGGCTGGTGCTGGCCCGCGCCGTGCAGTTCCAGCACCGCTACGACGAGGCTGAGGCGATCTTTCAGGACGCGATCGCCCGCCGCCCCAACTTCGTCGACGCCCACCGGGATCTCGCCCAGCTGCGCTGGATGCGCACCGCCGATCTCGACCACGCCCTCTCGCCCCTGAAGGCGACCCTGGCGCGGCAATCCGATCCGCGCCTGCTGCACGTGCAGGCCCTGGTCGAGGAGTTCGCCGGCCGCTTGCCACAGGCGCTGGACACCCTGCGGCTTGGCCTGCGCCGACACCCGAACGACCTGCACCTGCTGGTCACCGCCGCCCACGCCGCCGCCGAACTGGGCGAGACGGCGGAAGGCCTCGCCCACGCCCAGGCCGCCGCCCGCCTGGCGGCGGGCGCGGCGCCGGTGCTCAAGAGCCTGGCCGAGGCCCTGCTGGCCGCCGGCGACGCGACCGCCGCCGCGTCGGTCGCGGGTTCCGTGCTACAGGCCTTTCCGTACGACCAGCACGCCCTGTCGCTGCAGGCCCTGGCCTGGCGGATTCTCGGCGATCCCCGCTACGGCGCGCTCTACGACTACGACGCCTTCGTGCGGCCCTATACGCTGCCGACGCCGGAGGGCTGGAGCGATCTGGCGAGCTTCCTGGCCGACCTGCGCGAGCGCCTGGGGCAACTGCACGACCTCGAAACCCACCCGCTTCAGCAGTCGCTGCGCGGCGGCGCCCAGGTGCAGTCGCTGCACACCTCGCGAGAGCCGATCTTCCAGGCCTTCTTCGCCAGCGCCCGCGCCACCGTCGAGCGTTACGCCGCCGAGATCGGTGAGGGGAGCGATCCCCTGCGCATCCGCGGCACCGGCAAGGCGGTGGTGCAGGGCGGCTGGTCGGTCAGCCTGAAGCCCAACGGCTTTCACACCGACCACGTCCATCCGCAGGGCTGGGTGTCGTCGGCCTTCTACATCGACCTGCCGCCGGGCGTGGACGATCCCGACAAGCGCGAAGGCTGGATCAAGTTCGGCCAGCCCGGCTGCGCCACGTCGCCGAAACTGGCGGCCGAGCATGCCGTGAAGCCCGCGCCTGGCACGCTGGTGCTGTTCCCGTCCTACATGTGGCACGGCACCGTGCCCTTCACCGGCGACACGCGCCGCCTGACCATGGCCTTCGACGCCGTTCCGGGGTGAGGGAAAATCCCGGAACTCTTCTTCCGTAAAATCCCCGCTTTCGCGGGGATTTTACGGGTGTTGGTTCGGGGGAGGCTCCTCAAACCAGGCCCGTAACGGCCTTCGCCCCCGCGCTGTCGGCGAACACCTTCTTCTCCACGTCAGCCCGATCCACGCCCAGGTGGTCGATCAGCACGCCCTTGAACAGGCCGCGCATGTCCAGCGTAGGCGCCACGTCGCGGTTCTCGAACAGGGCCGGCTCGGCCAGGGTCGGCCAGTCGCCGATGATGCCGCCGCGCTTCAGCGCGCCGCCCAGCACCAGGGCGGTCGAGCCGGTGCCGTGGTCGGTGCCGCCGGTGCCGTTGGCGCGGGCGGTGCGGCCGAATTCGGTGACGGCCACCACCACCGTGTTCTTCCATTCCGGCCCCAGGCCCTCGTGCAGGCCGTCCAGCACGGCGTCCAGATAGGTCAGGCGCGTGGCGATCTGGCCCACCTGGCCCGCGTGAGTGTCGAAGCCATCCAGCGACAGGGCGGCGATCTGCGGGCCGTCGGCCTGGCGCATGAAGCCGGCCAGGGTCGAGCCTAGCTTGCGGGCGGCCTCGCGGCCCTGGCGGTTGTCGGCGGGGCGGCCGCCTGGCTGGTTCATGCGCGGGGCGTTCATGGCGGGCGTCGACGCCATCATCATGCCGCTCTGCGCCGCCGGCGCGGGGGGCGGGGCCAGGGCCGTCATCGCCGCCTGGGCCATGGCCTCGGTCTCCAGCCCGCGCGCGAAGGCCGGGCCCAGCAGCGGGTCGCCCTTGTAGAGGTCCTGCAGCAGGGTGGGCAGGCGCGCGGCCTCGTCGACGCCCTTGCCCGGCGACCAACTGGCGGCCTGCACCTTGCCGCGCAGGATCAGCGGGGCGGTGGTCCCCACCGACAGGGCCTCGGTCTTGCCGGGCCCCATCACTTCCAACGTTCGGTTCAGCCAGCCGCTGTCGGCGCCGTAGACCTTGGCCTCGCCGGTCTCCAGCACGTCCTGGGCCTCGAAGTGCGAGCGGGCGCGGTCGGGCGTGGCGATGGCCGGAGCGATCCGGGCCTGCCCCTGCCTGGCCAGGGCGTGGACGCTGGTCAGCGACGGATGCAGGGCGAAGGTGTCGTCCAGCTTCAGCGCCTCCTCGGGCTTGATCGCGATGGCGCCGCGCAGGGCGGCATAGCCGGGATCGCCGATCGGCGGGGCCACCGACAGGCCGTCCATGCCGCCGCGGCAGACCACCACGACCAGCTTCTTGGCGCCGTCGGCGGCGTGGGCCTGGCGACCGACGAAGCTGACGGCCACGCCCAGGCTGGCGGCGGCGGCCAGGAACGAGCGGCGGGAGGGCGAGGGGGAGCGATCGGTCATCGGCGTTGGAACTCCGGACTCATCACCAGCAGGGCGAAGGCTTCGCGGCGGGTTTCGGCGCGGGCGACGGCGCGGGCCGTGGGCTCGGAGAGCCGCGCGCCCAGCGCCGAGCGGGCCAGGGCGTCGGGATCGCGGGTGTCGGCCACGGCGGCGGCGAAGCCCTGCGTCCACTGCATGCGCTTGACCAGGCCGTCGGGCGAGGCCCAGGCGCCCGCCTCGTCGGGCCAGCCCTTGGGCGAGGGCGGATAGAACGGCTTTTGGCCCAGGCTGGTCAGGATGGGGTTCAGCCGCTCGAAGGACGCCGGCCGGCCGCCGACCGCGCGCCAGGTCGAGATCACGAACTCGTACGGCGTCTTGATCTTGGCCGGGGTCGGGTCCCAGGCCTCGGGCGCGGCGATCAGGGCCTTGGCCACCTCGTCGAGCTGGCCGCCGGTCTCGATCCAGCGCGTCTCCAGCCGTTTGACCAGGGCCAGCGGCGGATCGTCGGCGACGAAGTGACGGGCGATCTTGCCGCAGACATGGCGGGCCGTGCGCGGATCGGCCGCCAGGGCCTTCAGCATCGCAACGCCCTGGTCCTCGCCGCCTTGCGCATAGGCCTTGCCGAGGATCGAGCGAGCGCCCGGCTCGTGGGTGTTGGCGCGGAACACGAAGGCGCCGATGTCCGGGTCCTGGGCGCGGCCGATGCTGAAGCCGGTCAGGGCGCGCGCGAACTCGGTGACGTCGGCCTGGCTGTAGCCGGCGTCGACGCCGACCGTGTGCAGCTCCAAGATCTCGCGCGCCAGGTTCTCGTTCAGTCCGGTGCGCCGGCCCTTGCGCGTCTGGTAGCGGGCGGCCGGGCTGCCGGGGCCCACCGACTGGGCCTGGTCCAGATAGGTCAGCATGGCCGCGTGGGTGCTGGCCGCCAGCAGCATGTCCTCGAAGCGGCCGAAGGCGTGCGGACGGATGGCCTCGCGCTCGAACGGGCCGATGACGATCGAGGCCGCCTGCTTGGTCTGGGACACCGTGAAGTGGTTGGCGAAGAACAGCGCCCAGCGCTCGCGGAAGGCCGCCTCGGTGTCGGCCGCCAGCTGGGCGCGGGCCAGGAAGTCGCCGGTGGTCTTCTGGCGGATGTAGCGCTGGACGTCCTTCTGGGCGTCGGACTTGGCATTGGCCCCGGGCGCGTCGACCAGCGGGATCGGCTTCATGTCGTTCCCGGCGACCATCCGCGTCTCCTGGCGGGCCGCGCGGCGCTCCTGCCGAAGATCGGCGAAGGCGGCGTAGCGCACGGGCGTGCTCTCGCCGTCGTCCCTGGGAATGTCCGCGCCCTCGCGGCGGACCTGGTCTTGCAGGAAGCCGCGCGGATCGCTCCGCGCCGCCTCGATCTCGCCGGGGCGCGCGCCCAGGCCGAAGCGGGTGGCGGCGATGGCGGCCATCATGTCCTTGGACGGCAGGCTCAAGCCGGGCTCTCCCTTGCGATATGGCGTCCGATCGACCATTCAACGCACGTGGCGCGCAAGTCCGTCGCCAGCTTCCCGTGAAAATGAGCCGTTCCCGTGTCCGACAAGCCTGACCTGATCGAAAAGCCGCGCCGCTTCTACAAGGCCGCGACCGTCGGCGAGGCCAAGGACGGCCTCCATCCGGTGCATCTGGACGGCCGCACGCCCAAGTCGCCGCAGAAGAAGCCGCTGGCCCTGCCGACCCTGGCGCTGGCGCAGGTCGTCGCCGACGAGTGGGAGGCCCAGGAGAAGGTCATCGACTCCACGGCCATGCCGGCCACGCGCCTGGCCTTCACCGCCATCGACCGCATCGCCGAGACGCGGGCCGAGGTCGCCGGCGAGGTCGCCGCCTATGCCGGTTCGGACCTGCTCTGCTACCGCGCCGACGGCCCTACGCCCCTGGTCGAGCGCCAGGACCGCGAGTGGGGCGCGATCCTGGACTGGGCCAAGGCCGAGCACGGGGTGGCGCTGGCGCCGGTCACCGGCATCATCCACGCCCCGCAGCCGCCGGCCGCCCTGGCGACGGTGGAAGCCCTGGCCCTGACGCTCGACGACTTCAGCCTGGCCGGCGTGGCCTACGCCGCCGGCCTGTTCGGCTCCACGGTCCTGGCCCTGGCCCTGCGCGCTGGCCGCATCACCGGCCAGAAGGCGCTGGACCTGTCGCGCCTGGACGAGATCTACCAGGCCGAGCAGTGGGGCGACGACCACGAGGCCGTCACCCGCGCCGCCAACCTGGCGATCGAGGCGGCCGTGCTGGAGCGGTGGTTCGCCGCCCTTCGTCGCTGAGAACGGGCTGGTGAGGAGCGGCCTCGTCTACGTCCTGGCCGCGATCTGCGAGATCGGCGGCTGCTTCGCCTTCTGGGCCTGGCTGCGGCAGGGCCGCTCGGCGCTGTGGACAATCCCGGGCGTCCTGGCCCTGGTCGCCTTCGCCTGGCTGCTGACCCGCGTCGAGGCGCAGGCGGCGGGCCGGGCCTTCGCGGCCTATGGCGGCATCTACATCCTGTCCTCCATCGTCTGGATGCGGACGGTCGAGCAGGTCCGGCCCGACCGCTGGGACCTGATCGGCATGGCCGTGTGCCTGGCGGGCGCGGCGATCATCCTGTTTGGCCCGCGCGCCGCCTGACGGCTTCGCCTTGCCAGCCCCGCCGGGGCTCTTTACGCCTTGTGGCTCCAGTCCCTGCGTGGAGCCGAAGACCTTGCAACACATCCTGGAAGAGCTGGAGCGTCGTCGGGAGCAGGCGCGGGCCGGGGGCGGCGAGAAGCGGGTGGCGAGCCAGCATGCGAAAGGCAAGCTGACGGCGCGGGAACGCATCGACCTGCTGCTGGACGAAGACTCGTTCGAGGAGTTCGACATGTTCGTCGAGCACCGGGGGACCGAGTTCGGCATGGCCGAGCAGAAGGTGCCCGGCGACGGGGTGGTGACTGGCTGGGGAACGATCAACGGCAAGGTCGTCTACGTCTTCTCCAAGGACTTCACGGTGTTTGGCGGCAGCCTGTCGGGCGCCCACGCGGCCAAGATCGTCAAGGTCCAGCGCCAGGCGATGAAGGCCGGCGCGCCGATCATCGGCCTGTTCGACGCGGGCGGGGCGCGCATCCAGGAGGGCGTCGACAGCCTGGCGGGCTATGCCGACATCTTCCTGGAAAACACCCTGGCCTCGGGCGTCATCCCGCAGATCAGCGTCATCATGGGCCCCTGCGCCGGCGGCGACGTCTATAGCCCGGCCATGACCGACTTCATCTTCATGGTGAAGGACACCAGCTACATGTTCGTCACCGGTCCGGACGTGGTCAAGACCGTCACTAACGAGGTGGTCACCGCCGAGGAACTGGGCGGGGCGCGCGTGCATGCGGCCAAGTCGGGGGTGGCCGAAGGCGCTTTCGAGAACGACCTGGAAGCCCTGACCCAGGTGCGCCGCCTGATCGACTTCCTGCCCTCGTCCAACCGCGAGAAGGCTCCGATCCGGGCGAGCTTCGACGACCCGCACCGGGCCGAGCCCAGCCTCGACAGCCTGGTCCCCACCGATCCGGGCAAGCCCTACGACATGAAGGAGCTGATCCTGAAGATCGTCGACGAGGCCGACTTCTTCGAGATCAGCTCCGAGTGGGCCCGCAACATCGTCTGCGGCTTCGCCCGCATGGACGGCCAGACGGTCGGCATCGTCGCCAACCAGCCGCAGGTGCTGGCCGGCGTGCTCGACATCGACAGCTCCCGCAAGGCCGCCCGCTTCGTGCGCTTCTGCGACGCCTTCGAGATCCCGATCGTCACCCTGGTCGACGTCCCAGGCTTCATGCCGGGCACCAAGCAGGAGTACGGCGGGCTGATCAAGCACGGCGCCAAGCTCTTGTTCGCTTATGCCGAGGCCACCGTGCCCAAGGTCACCCTGATCACCCGCAAGGCCTATGGCGGGGCCTATGACGTGATGAGCTCCAAGCACCTGCGCGGCGACTTCAACTACGCCTGGCCCACCGCCGAGATCGCGGTGATGGGCGCCAAGGGCGCGGTCGAGATCATCTTCCGCCAGGAGGCCAAGGATCCGCAGGCGCTGGCCGCCCGTGAAGCCGAATACAAGGACCGCTTCGCCAACCCGTTCGTGGCCGCCAGCCGCGGCTATGTCGACGACGTCATCATGCCCCACGGCACCCGCAAGCGCATCGTCCGGGCCCTGCACTCGCTGAA
>Ga0247823_10001023_pt1 | contig 23630 bp, 25 predicted proteins | sample 13C_PalmiticAcid_2_FD_192426 | JGI IMG/M metagenome (GOLD analysis project Ga0247823, IMG submission 192426) | Soil microbial communities from agricultural site in Penn Yan, New York, United States - 13C_PalmiticAcid_Day30 | ecosystem: Environmental > Terrestrial > Soil > Agricultural land... | reverse complement strand
TTTCCCGATAATCTGGCCTGCGTTGCGGTCGGGCGCCGCCGCTTCACGCTGTTTCCGCCCGATCAGTTCGGTAACCTCTATCTCGGGCCGCTCGACAATACGCCCGCAGGCCGTGCGGTGAGCATGGTCGATTTCGCCACACCCGATTTCGGGGCGTATCCGAAGTTTCGCGACGCGCTGACGCATGCTCAGGTCGCGGAGTTGGAGCCCGGCGACGCGATCTTCATCCCGTCAAATTGGTATCATCATGTGGAGGGACTCGACCCGTTCAATGTGCTGATCAACTACTGGTGGCGTGAGACACCCGGCTGGCTTGGCCAGCCCGAAGACGCGCTGCACCATGCCCTGCTCGCGATCCGCGATCTGCCACCGAACGAGAAGGCGCAGTGGCGCGCGCTGTTCGACCATTATGTCTTTGCCAATGGGGATGACGTGACGGAACATCTGCCCGAAGGAACCCGCAGCATACTGGACCCGCTGACGCCGGAAACCGCATCGCGCATCCGCGCCTACCTCCTGCGGCAGCTCAGCCAATGAGCGCGCGCCCTACCCGTGTCGTCATCGCCGGAGGCGGTACTTCTGGCTGGATGGCAGCGGCTGCGATCAGCCGCACGATGGGCCATATGATCGACCTGACTCTGGTCGAGTCCGAGCAGATCGGCACGATCGGGGTTGGAGAGTCGACCATCCCGCCACTGGTCAATTTCAACCGTATCCTCGGGATCGGTGAAGCCGAGTTCATGCGCGCCGCGCAGGCGACCTTCAAGCTCGGCATATTGTTCGACAACTGGAAGCAGGATGGGGACAGCTATTTCCATAGCTTCGGCCTGTCGGGGAAGGACCATTGGTCGGCGGGGTTCCAGCATTTCTGGCTCGCTGGCCGTGCGCGCGGCAATCCCGAGTCCTATGACGACTATTGCCTCGAATTGGCCGCAGCGATGCAGGGCAAGTTCGCGCATCTCCCGCAAGACCGGATGAACTATGCCTATCACGTCGATGCGACGCTATATGGCCGCTACCTGCGCAAGCTGGCCGAGGAAGCCGGCACGAAACGGGTCGAGGGTAAGATCCAGCGCGTCGAACTGAATGGCGAGACCGGAGATATTGCCGCGCTGCATCTCGATGGCGAACGGCGGGTCGAGGGCGACATGTTTGTCGACTGCACGGGCTTTCGCGGCCTGCTGATCGAGGGGGCTCTGCATGCGGGCTTCGAGGATTGGGGGCATTGGCTGCCTAACGACAGCGCGATCGCGGTGCAGGCGAAGCATCAGGGGCCGCCTCAGCCCTATACCCAGGCGATCGCGCACGATGCGGGCTGGCAATGGCGTATTCCGCTGCAGCACCGCATGGGCGCGGGGATCGTCTATTCAAGCGGCTATTTGTCGCGTGACGAGGCGCATCACCGGCTGATCTCGACCGTGGGTGAGCCGCTGATCGAGCCGTTCGACATCAAGTTCCGCGGCGGGGTGCGGCGCAAGCAATGGTATCGTAACTGCGTCGCCATCGGCCTGTCGGGCGGGTTCGTCGAGCCGCTGGAAGCGACGACTGTGCACCTGATCCAGCGTGCCGTGCTGCGCTTCGTGCGGCTGATGCCCAATGGCCGGGTCAGCGAACGCGACGCCGCCGAGTTTAACGAGCAGCAGCGGCAGGATATCGAGCAGATCCGCGACTTTGTGATCCTGCACTATAAGGCGACCGAGCGGCGCGACAGTGCCTTCTGGCGGCACGTCGCCAACATGCCGGTGCCGGACTCGCTGGCGCAGAAGATCGAGCTGTTCCGCGAGACCGGGCGCACCTTCCGCAAGAATGAGGAACTGTTCGCTGAGAACAGCTGGGTGCAGGTGATGATGGGGCAGGGGATCGATCCGCAGAACTGGCACCCTATCGCGGAGAAGCTGTCTGACGAGGAACTGAGACGGCTGCTTGCCACACTGCGGGAGGATGTGACACGGACCGTCGCGACGCTGCCCGAGCATCACGCCTATGTCGCGCAATATTGCGGCGCGACCGATCCGCTCGCGGCCTGAAGGACTGACGCATGGCACGCCGCAAACAGGCCGTCACGATCCGGCATGTCGCTGCTGACGCTGGAGTGTCGCTCCAGACGGTGAGCCGCGTCATCAACAAGGAGCCGAACGTCCGGCCAGAAATGGCCGAGCGCGTCCGCGCCTCGATCGCACGGCTCGGCTACGTCCCCTCGATCGCGGCGCAGCGCATGAGTGGGTCGCGATCCTATCTCATCATGGCGCTGAACGACCGCGAACGCACGATCGACGGCTGGCGCGCGCGCGACGGCACCGACTGGGTCGACCAGATGCTACTGGGTGGCATGCTCACCTGCGCCGAGCACGGCTACCGCCTGATCGTCGAACTGGTCGACACGCATAGCGACCATATTGAGCGTGAGCTGACGGCGGCGCTCGCGGCGCTGCAGCCCGACGGGGTAATCCTGACCCCGCCGCACTCGGCCAACCCCGCGATCCTCGAATTGCTTGACGACGCGCATATCGGGCTTGCCCGGATCGGCTCGCTTGCCGAGGGCCCCGGCTTCCGGTTGACGATGGGAGACGATATCGCGGCGGGACTTGCCACGCGGCATCTGGTCGAGCTGGGCCATGAACGGATCGGGCTGATCGCCGGGCCGGATGAGTATGAACTAAGCGGCTGGCGCGTCGATGGCTGGCGTGCGGCAATGGCCGAAGCAGGCCTCACGACCGATGGCTTGCTGGCGCAGGGCGATTTTTCGCGTCAGTCGGGCCGGACCACCGCGCCCTTGTTGCTGGATGCAGGTGCTACCGCGATCATCGCGAGCAACGATCAGATGACGCTTGGCGCGCTGGAAGTCGCGCGCGAACGCGGGCTGGCAGTGCCTGAGGACGTGTCACTGGTAAGCTTCGACGACACGCCGATCGCGCGCTTCAACCACCCATCGCTGACCGCGGTAACCCAGCCGATTGCCGATGTGACAGCGCGCGCGGTCGAGCTGATCATCGCAGAACGGAGCGGGCAGGAAGCTCCCGGTGGTCCTGTGGTCGTGGTCCCGGCGCTGACGGTGCGCCAGTCGACCGGTCCGCGCCGCCGCTGACCTTCTTTGCTGCTGGTACGGGCGGGGGGACTTGAACCCCCACGGGCCAAAGCCCAACGGATTTTAAGTGCGGAAAATATTCCTAGTAACTTCTTGATATAAAACAGGAAGTTATGAGGTTCTGAAAATTGTGTGCTAGCAAAATGCGCTAAGTTGCAGCCAAAAATAGCCCGCAGGGGACGATGGAAACCCCACTATCGGCGTGCAATGCTTCGCCTATGCCCAAGCCCCGTCAGTCCCGCAATGGCCTCGACATCAAAATCGTGTGGAAGCCCGAAGTCGTTGAGGCATGGGAGCGTGGCGAAGTGCCGCAGGCGATGGTGGAGTTCGTCCAATACTTGGCCCGGGCTGCTGAGGCTCGTGACTACAGGGAGTTTCTTGAAACCGGAGAAAGTCGGTGGATGAGTTCCGATCCGAATGTGGATTGGGCGGCGCATGACGCCAAATGGGCCAAGAAGGACGCGGAGGCGGAGTTGCAACGTCAAGAGGCGATCATCGCCGAGAAGCGCCGCAAGAAAGAAGACTTGCAGCGCAGGAAGGCGGAAAAGGCAGGCGAGCCTCTAGCACCGCAGACTCATCACGACGTTGACCCACCGAATATGGCGCGGCTGTCTGTCACGCGTCGCTTGGAAATCGCCGACGAGATCGCGGTAGCGCATCCGGGTAAGCCCGTATCTAGAATGCTGCTGGAGCTGTTTCCTGAGCTTGGCGAAATGATGTCCGTTGATAGCGCCACATAGTCGAGCGGCTTCACCGTATGCTATCGTCGTGTAATGCGACAGTTTATCGGGCGCCTTCGCGCATACCCTGAGCATCTTCGATTCAAATGGTATCCCAAGATCGCGCGCGTTTGTCTCAACCTCGCGACCTATCAGGCTAGGCAGAGTCTCAAGGGTGTCCCGCCGCTGGTCCTCGTGGACAACACGGTTCTCGATGCCGCCGTGACGCATGAAACGCGCTGGATCAGCACGGGGACAAAGGAATGGGGTAACCAACAGATCAACACAGGCTATTCTGCCCGCGTACCTGTCCACAGCGCGGCCAACCAGTCGGACAGATACAAGCAGATCACTTACCTGACCAGTATCGCCCATATGGCACGTTTGGGGGCGCTCAAACTGCACCTGTCCGCCGAGCTGGAGGACGAACAGTTTCGTCAGCCGGGTGGACGCTTTCGCGGGTATAGCTACTGCGATTACTCGCTATTTTCTGACATTGAGCTGGAGAGCATCGATGGCTGGACCTGCGCCACTATGGGCCCGTCATGGATGGGGCTTCCTTCCGTGGCCGAACAGCAACGCCGTCGCCTGCGCCAGTCGGATGACCAGCTTTTCCATGACCTGTTTGCCCTGTTGAAGGAACAACTCGGTCAGAAATGCGATCAAGACGCTTGGCATATCCGTACAGCGGAACGCCACAGGATGCTGTGCTTCCTGACAATGGACGGTCCACTTCTGAAAGCATGCCAAAGCTTGCGAAAGAAAGAGCCGCTGCGCTCTATGACGACGCAGATCATGTCGCCGGAAGAACTAGGGAAGCATCTTGGCCTAGTGCCAATCCATCCGCACCTACTCAGCTATAACGATGCCAGCTGGTTTGTCCGAAATGACTACACGATGCCGGGCGAACGCCGTCGCCGGAGAGGCGAGTATAAATCTAATTGAGGGCGGTTGCAGTCATGCAACCCTGCCGCTCTGGCGAAGAGTGGGTGTGCAAGCGGAAAGCGCCTTCGCGGGGAACCGGCTGCACGAAGCGCAGAGCGCGTAGGAAGCTGGGCGGAAGGCGCTTGTAGCGCGCCGAGGGCGAAGCCCTAAGCCTATGCGTTAGTGATCGTCACCGAATGGCGGAAACGCGAAGCGGTTCCGGGCGTATAGCGCCTAGAGCACGGCCGCAGGTAACGCTCAGTCATCAAGGTTGATTGTTACGATCGGATAGAGGCTGCATATCGGCCAACGATCCAACCGTGAACTCTTCCAGCGCCTGCATCTGGATCCCTTTCTACAGAGCCTTAATTGCGGGCTGGCCATCGACGTTCCCGGGCGTATCGAATGCCAGAACTGTCAATTTTAGTTTTCGGCCAGCGTCGTCGGGACGCGTAAAGGTGAACGAGAACTCGGTTTCCCCGCGCTTGCCGTCAAAACTTGTACACTGTGCGTGCTTTTCGACCGTTGGCCTGATTTGCGCTAGGACATCGGAGAATGAGCGGTTGCGATTGAACAGCAGGATCGCGGCTTTGGTATCCCGCCAGCCGAGATAGCCGAGAACCTGATCGATCGCGTCGGTTAGAGCTTTCGCTCCCTTCCAAATTTTGCATTCGCCGACGAAAATGTTCTGGCCTTTATGGGTGATGAGAATGTCGGTCTTCCCACCGTAGTTGAAGACCTCACCGCGCGCTTCGCCCTCATATTTCGCGTTCAAGGGCACAAGGAACTGAAAGCGTAGCGTCTCCTCATCCATGTCCGCATAGGCATGGGGGCTGCGTTCCATCACCTCGGCCATTTGCTGGAGCGTATCGAGAATATCCCGATAGACCGCGTCGCTCAGCACAGGCTCAGGCGGGGATGAGGGTTTTGCCGCCGGAAGCTGGGGCGTGATTTTCTTCCGTGGCGCGATGGGCGCGCTGAAAGTCGCGGCGCGATCGGTGCGGGTCTTGAGGCCAAACTTAAGACCAGTTGCCACGGCTCCCGCTTGAGCCACACGCGCGCGTCTCTGCTGCACATGGCTGTCTACGACGCCTTCGATGGATGCGTTCCAGTTCTGAACGTCGCTTCTCAGCCAATCGAGATGCTGTCGTACCTCGGCAAGAAAGCGGTCAAAATCGGCATTGAGCTTATCGGCTGAGGGTGATCGATCGATGACCGTTGTGGACAGGACTTGCCCGACCACTACGCCGCGCGGTGGATTATAGGTGAAGGTCGAGCCCCTACATAGAAGAAGGGCGCTGTCGCCTGCGAAGGGGATCTCCAGTGTATAGCGCTGAGCATCCACTTCAACCGTCGGGTCGTCATAACCGCGTTGAAAGCCGCCATATCGCCCGACAGTCATTTTCGTGCGGGCATGATCGACTTCTGGCTGCCCCAGTTCGATCATCTCGATCTGGTACTTCTCAACGGCATAGGTTTGTAACTCGGCGAGGTCAGTATTCACGAGCCGCTCGTCGGTCATGCCGTCGAGTTCTTTAATCAGCTTCTGCCGCTGATTCTCGACCACCAGCGAGATGTCATACTGGCAGAAGAGGTTGTCGTTCTTGGCCATGCACTAACAATGCATCATCAGAACATATTGGCAACAGTAAATAGCAATAGGGCCGAGCGGCTACCGTCTAAACGATCTCGCCGCTGGCCTTTCTGTCCGCGCGTTCCTTCGCGGCGGCAAACCATTCTTCGACGGTGTCGTAAAAGTTGTCGAATGAGTCATCGACCCGGCCATTGGGGTGAAGGATGGGTGGTATTTCTTCCTCGCCGTGATCGATGCCGTTGACCGTGACCGCGTGAACAAATCCGTCGGCACCTAACGTCCATCCAATCACATCGGCCTTGTTGTAGCCCGCCACGCCATTCTCATCATACCACAGCCAGACTACGTATGTCCCGGACTGAGCCGGGTGAAACCATTTGGTATGCGTAGCCAGCGCACGATCCCACGCACGCTCTGCAACGACTGGTTCATCGTCTGATCCTGACAGGCTCACGCGAAGAAGCTGGTCGCCGATACGGGAAACGCTTCTCACGTTGTCGATCCGATAGTCACGTCCGTCTTCAGCATGAAAGAACACGATCAATGCTCCGTTTGTTTGCGAGGCTGTGTCTCAATACAGAGTGATAAGGCGGAGCACCTTGTTTAGCGCTCGGTATTCCAGTGCTGCAAGAAGCCTAGTTGGCCTTTTCGTCAATGGTTCGCGTATCTCGATGATCACGTTGAACTTGGTTATCTTATAGGCCGCATCATATACCAAATTGTAGATGTAGCTGTCGGTGACCTTTTCTCGGATGAGTGCTGCCAGTTGCGCGATATCGACGGAAGCGAGACCTGCTCGTTCCATCGATCCCGCCTTCTGGCTTTTGAGATAACCAAGTTTCGCCTCTTCCACCTCGATGCGAAAATCATCGAGCGGAAGCGGCGTTGCGGTCACCGCATTCAGCGCGAACTCTGTGTCGGTTTCAAATCCGGGAAACACGGGTCGCTCGATCTTGTACGCGAGCAGCACGCCCATGAGGTCGTCGGAAATGCTGCGGCACACATACCCATTCTTCTCGAACGGGTAGGCGCTCATGTTCACATCTTCCTCGGCGTCGCGATCTGGCTCATGCCCTTGCAGAACGATTTTTCCGTGCTTGATGAAAGCGTTCACGAGCATCGTGGACAGGTATATTTTGAAGCGCGACGCATAGGTCATTTCGGCGATACCGACATACCCGGCATAGCTTCGAAGGCCCAGATCTAAGCGCTCGACCATCGCGTCGGTAAGGTTGTTGATATAGACGATATAGAATTGAGTTGGGTGCTTATATTCGACGTTTCGTCTCAGCTCGACGCTTTCCTCGAAGGCGTCGAAAAGTTGCTGCGCTTGCCCTCGTCGACTCAAATAGTCTCCGACGAGAACGCTGTGGTTGCTCTTTTTATCAAAGAGCGGAATTACGCGTTCGAAAACGTCATAGCCATACCAATCTGATTTGATGGCCGTGGTATCAAATACGAGGGCAACTTCGCGCCGCTGTTGGTCCGGTACAAGGGCGGTTTTCAATGCTTCGTAGCGAATGCCCTTAAGCGCCAATGCCTCTTCGACGGCACGCCGCATTCCCTGAATTTCGTGAAACATCGCCTCCGGAGAGAGCTTGAAATACTCGCGCATGACTTCCAGCATGACGTGATCGCGCGCATTCAGGGTGAATATTGGCTTGGTGTCCATAATCGACATCTTACCGTTAGGCCGATCCAATCTCCATCCAAGTTCATCCGAAGCGGCTGCGGTGAGAGTGAGGGGCCGCGGCGTCGTTCGCGATTTCGCCGTACATCCTGCTCGCCTCGTGAAGCGCGCTTGCAGCGCGCCGAGGGCCAAGCTCTAAGAAATATTTGTGCGCTTAGATTTCAACCTCGACGGGAATCAGCGTCGGAATGAGGGCGGCAATCGGCGTGTAGAGGTCAATGTTAGCATCAGGCGTTTCTAGCGTTACCACCAACGCATAGCGCGCTTCGCTGTCATATCTTTTCAGTCCTTCGCGCTCGCGCCACCAGCCCGTGATCGGGTGCACATAAATGTGGTTTCGGGCTGCTAACTCTACCGCTTGGCCTTCCCAAACGTCGACATGCAGGGAGCCTGCGGAGACGGACTTCTCTCCGAAAACCCAGCCATCATTTGGCTCATTCACGGGTTTCGGATCTTCAGGGTTGCGTCCGGCAGCGTTATTCCGCCGATGAAAATTAGCAGCCGTTTCACGCGATCGTTTTAGGTCAAACCGCAAGCCATATGATTGGTATCGAGCGGGGTCGATCTTGCTTGAGAAACTAGGATTTGGTTCGACAAAATACGAAAGCGTTACCTTCAATCGGACAGGAGTATTGTCCAGCTCCTCCAGTATTTCGCGTGGCCACGGAAGCTCATATGCATGGGCCTCATTGAAGCGCACTTGGCCGCCTTCCTTTCTGTAAGGGCGGATGGTGCTTTGAATCACGAGGGCTACCTCGTTTGTGGCCGATGATACCGCGCGATCGAGACTTGCCACACCATAGCCGAAGCGCCGAAGGCAAAGTGCTTTGTCTGCCTTGAGCGCGCAATTTTGGACGCTTGCCAGCATTGGCGGCGTCCATCTGGCGCTGTGGGCAATCAATGCTCGTATCGTCTCGGGCCAATAGTCAGGATAGGCGGCGGCGAGTTGTGCGCCAAGCCGCGCTGCTTGAGCCGTGGCAGCACTTGTCGCCCAGAAAGTGTCAACCGATTTTGCCAAGTCGCGAGATGAGGTGAGTAGAGAAAGCGAGTCCAATCCGGCGACGGCTTCCACACCCGCAGCACTTACTGCGCGGTTGCCTGCTTCCATGACGATCTCGGGTTTGAAGGGTGACTTACTGGCATCCCACAAAATCGATGTACGGCTGTAGGGGCTTTGCTCGCCAACCCCGGACATTGCCGTCCAATCAGCGTAGCCATGATCCTGAATGTCCGATTTCTCGGTGTATCCTCCGACCGAGATCGCGTTCCATGCTTGAGACGGGTCTTCGGCAGGAAAGGCGTCGAAATCAGCGATGGCTGCTGCGTCTGAGTTGTCGGGGATGTTGCCTGCGGACAAAAATATCAGCCGTTTTGGAGGCTGATTTTCTGGTTCTGTCGCCTCTGCCCCCGCTGCGGCTTGATCGATGGCGGCGCTCCAACCAGTTGCTTCTGCGCCACTCCTGTTCTCATTCGTCACGGCCATACAGAACACACGTGGTCGGTTGGCATTCTGGATTTCGGCGATTGATATCGCAGATTGCGTTATTGGCCCGTAAGAATGCGGATCGTTGGGTTGAAAGCCATCTGGCGGCAGGATTTTTACCGACTCTAAGCGGTGTTCCAAGAGGCGTTGTTCATTATCGCTAAGCGGAGCGACTAGATCTCCGTGAAGCGCGAGGCCCGCCATTCCCGTGCCATGCCCAGCGGCATGATGATCATCGACACCCCAATCCTGATTAAGAGTCATGGTGTCGGCGGGTTGCAATGCTGGTTCAATCAAGGGATGCGCGCGATTCACCCCGGTATCGAGCAAGCAGACGGCAGGTGCTTCGGCTCCTGGCCAAGTGGTGCGTTCAGCCAAATTCTCGACAAACGCAGCCGCCTCGTCGCTTAGGTCGCGAGTGAAAACCAGCGGGTTGTCGCTGGCGCGGCGCAGTTCAGACACGCCGCCAGTCGCAAATAAAAGAAGTTCAATTGCTGCTCGCCGTCCGTACACCGGGACAACAGTTGTTTCTGGGAAATGCAGCCGGGAGGCTTCTCCAGCTATTTGCAGTTCCAACTTTTGCGCGGCATCAATGACGCGATCGACACGATCTCTAAAGCACCATAGTGCCCACCACATTTCATGCTGCGGATCGTCGGGCAACGCGGCAGGATCATCGCGCCAGAATGTACGGAACCGAGCCTCACGAATATGCTCAATCGGTTCAACACGAGTCTTCCCCGGCGCTTCACCTCGTTTGGTTAGATCACCTGTTGCATAGTCCTGAAAGATAGCTTCCAGAGCGTCGCGCATGTCGTCTGGAACAAACAGAGCGATGCGACGATTGCCCTGCTCGGTGATCGTAACAGCTCCTTGACGGGTGTGCTCTGTTTTCCTTTCAAGGGTGGTGGGGCCAGCCGAGGGGTGCAGTTCGACTTCGAGGAACGTGCCTGCGGTAACTTCGAAGTCGGGAATGTTTGCAGGTGCTTGCCTAAGCTCCTCGGCTTGGGCGAATGCCTGCTGAAGCTCTGCAACCAGACGTAGGCCATGGTCTTGACGGATGCGCGCTAGCGGGCGTTGTCGCCCACCGCTACCGGGTGACTTAAACTCAGCCCGGCGTTTTAGCGCAGAAATATCAAGGTGTGGGCGATCGTAGACGGTCACGGATTATTGCTTGGTAGAAAATGCGACTCGCATGGATTGCCTTCCTAGCAAATGTGCGCACAAATCTTGCGTGGAGATCGTGTTTCTCTGCGCTAGAATGGCGCCTTTCACCGTTTCGTCAACTGCTCGCGTGATTTCCGATTGGCTAAGGCCCTCCGCTGCTTCTTCAACTTTATCCCAATTGAGGCGCGGAAATTTCATTGGCCTTAGGTTTGATTTGATGAGTGCTCTAATTTGATCGCCGGTTGGCATCGAGAATTCTAGAACTTCATCAAACCTACGCAACAACGCTCTGTCCAGCAATTCGGGATGGTTGGTCGCCGCCACGACAGGGCTATCGGTGGTGGTTTTCTCTTCCATGAACTGAAGGAAGCTGTTGAGTACGCGGCGCATTTCCGCGACGTCATTGGAGGCTGTACGCTGTCCGCCAACTGCATCAAATTCATCGAAAAGATAAACCGCACGCCGCTTCAGCGTTTCATCAAATATGAGGCGGAGCTTTGAGGCCGTTTCTCCCATATATCGGGTGATCAGCGAGTCTAGGCGAATGATGTACAAGGGGAGCTTTAGCTCACCCGCTATGGCTTCCGCAGTTAATGTCTTTCCTGATCCCGGCGGGCCGACAAACAGCAGTCGGTGACTAGGTGACTTGCCATGCTCGCGGAGCCAGTCGCGACGTCTCTGCTGGAGTAACACTCCGTTCAGCCGATCTACGATATCCGATGCTAAAATCACGTCAGCAAGCGTGTTCCGAGCTTCCTTGAGATCAAGCAAACCTTCAAGATCCCCGCGCGGACGCGAGAAAGCGATTGGAATCGACGGGCGGACACCTTCAGCAGAGCGGGCAGCATCGACAGCAGCGCGAATGTCCATCGCAGTATCCCTGCGCCCTTGCCGCGCTTCAGCAGCGGCCACCTGCAAGGCGATGGAAAAGAACTGCTCTTCATCACCTTCAGCGCGGCTGCGCAACATCGCCAAAATCTGCTTGGCGTTAGACACTGAAAACACCCGATTTTTTTTGCATTACGTGACAGCTCCCCCTTTCGTAAACTCTATTCGATTAGGGCGCAAAAGAGAAGCAGGATGTTCATCGGTCATACCCTTGGATACGCCTTGCTCCGCGCGATTGCTCTATGGGATGCCTGCCAGTGAGGCGGGCCGTTTCTCGCGTCCGATTAAATTCCTCGCGTGGTCCAGTAGTGGGGACGGAGGCGGGTGCCCGTTGCATCATACCCGTCAAACTGGCAGCCACCTGCTGACGCTCGGCTTCGCGCGCCTGCTCTCTGAGTTGACGTTTGGCGTCGGCCTGCGCCTCACCACGCATATGCATGATGCGCATCGTCGCCAGCGCCTCACGCCGCTGTTCGGCTAATGCGTCTTCCTGCGGCGCAAACTTGCCTCCCAGCGCATCCCCAAACGCTGTCCAGTCCTGCCGGGACCGACGCGCAAGATCCGATCGCTCTATTTTGTGGGTAGCGATCTGCGTCCTACGCACTTCGGACTGTCTGCGACGTGTGCTGCCTGTCACGTCAGCAACGCGACTAAACCGTCCCCATAGGGACTCCTGCTTGCGAGCAAGCGCGGCGCGCTCTTGCGCTTGCCGATCACGCAACGCCCGAACGCATCCGCTCAGGTTCTCGCGGTGAATGGCATGGCCCGCGTGGCGCTCGTCGTCACGACGCTGGCGCAGCTCGGTGGCCTGTACACGAAAGGATGCGCGCAATTGGCGCTGCTCCATCGTGCGGCGGCGGGACAGGACAGCCAAGTCACTTTCCAGCTTGCGGTCGAGCTTGATCTGCTCGCGTTCGAACCTCGCCCATGTCCGCGTTTCATGATCGGGCGAGCGCGCGGCGCGTTCGAGATTCATGTCGATGATCTCGGCGTTGCGGTCCTTGCGGGTGCGGCCTTGATCAATCGCGGGATAGTCGATTTCACGGCCCGCGCCGTTCACGCGCTTCTTAGATGTCGGGCGCTGAACATGCCGTTCGACCTCTTCGCCGCGCGGGCCGATATGGATCGTGGCCGCCCGGTCGATGCCCTGCGCTTCCAAGCTGCGGCGGTCGATCCGCGCTGCGTGTCCGGCGTGCTCGAGCGCGGCATTGGCGCAACGCTCCCAACGCGCGCGTATCCACTCCACGGCCTTCGGTTCGAGTCCGGCCTTGGCGCGATCGCGTGCGGAATCGGAGAGACGCAAGACGCGCTTGCCCGTCTCAAGGTCGCGGTCGCGCAACACGATATGCGCGTGCGGGTTATTGGTGTCTTCGCCGCGCTGGTGGATGGCGAACATCCACGGGACACGCCCACCAGTGAGATCCTGCACGAAGTCGCGGACAAGCTGGAGGCGTTGCGTCTCGTCCAGCTCGCGTGGAATGGCGACGCGTAGCTTGTCGCACAGGCGGGCATTGGCGCGGGCTCTATGCTCTTCGCGGTCCATCCATGTTCGCGCCGCTGTCGGATCGATCGGAATGACATGCGCCTCGACGATCGGCTGCGCGCCTTCACGTCCGATATAGCGCAGGTGCGCCCCGGCGGTGCCGGGGGAGTGGGTGGTGCGCCCAATGGACGCAAGGTTGCACGAGTAGATTGCCATCGGGGCTATCCACGCCTTTCCGATGGAGATGGTTACGCAGGCGACATGAAGACGCGCTGAACGCAGGGTTCAGGGGCGCGCAGCCCTTGGCCGCATGGTGTGGAATGACGGTTCATTCCGCTCGGGTCAGTGACCCGAAGGCGCAGGGTTTGCAAAGCAAACCCAAAAGTGCGCCCTACACTAGGAATATAATCACAGACGGCTCAGGAAGGCCAGAAATACTGCGCAAGCATACGATCGCATGCTGCGGCCCAGCGGCACGCCGAATAGGCGTAATCAGCACAGGAGTCTAAAAGGATTCTGCCTGCTGGATCTTCCGGTCACGATCCTTCGCCACTTCCGCGCCCTGCGACCTGAGCAGCTTCGTGAGGAAGAGCGCCGCCTTCACAAGTTCGTGCTTCGGCATGACGTAAGGCAGGCCGACATTGTAGATGCCGTAGCTGAGCGACAGATGGTCTAGCTTGCCGATGGTCAGCAACTGCTTGCCCCAACCGTCGTCGGAATAGTCGGCGAAATGCGAAATATCGGTAGCGCGATACAGCCTGCCACCGACTTCAACGCCTTCGCGTGACACGCGCATCGTCGGGCTGCCGGAGCGAGCGAGGAACCACGCGCCGACAAAGCAGCCGATCGACAAGACCAAGGCGAGGAGGCCGTTCGCGAAGGCGATGATCGGGAAGCTGACGAAGCCGAAGATGAACAATCCGATTGCCAGCGCGATGCTGCCGACCGTCGGGGCTTTGATTTTCACCGTGAACCCATTCTCGGCGTCACCCGTGAAGGTGATCGACTTGGGAACGTAAATCGCTTCGACTGGTGACGACATGGCTATCCTCGCTCGTTGAACAGACCTTCAAAAAGTGGGTGGGCAAAATAGGCGACGCGCTCGGCGGCGATCGGGTTGGAACCGGACCACAGCAGAATCTGATTGTGTGACTGGCGGGAGAAGAGTCGCGCCACTTCATCCGTCGTGAGCAGCGGTGCTGTGGATTGGGATAGGCTCTCGCCCGTGAAGCCGCCCATTGCCTGACCTTGGGAAATTTGCCCCTGATTTATGGTGGTGATGGTCGTCTGGCCCAAGCGCTCGGAGATGTATTTGAGGGTGGTGAGGTCGGCGTTGCCGAAGACCTGCAACAGGCCCGCGTTGCCGATGAAGGTTTCCCAAGTCTCTTTGTAATGCCGCTTGAGCTGCGAGAGGTCTTGGATGATCGGCCATAGCCGGACACCGAACCCTGCGATCAAGCCCGCTGCCTTTTCGACGGATTCGAGATGCCCGAGCACGGGGAACTCATCCATGATGACGAGCACGGGGTGATCGTCGGGCGGCGGCGCGTGGCGCTCCATGCTCTCGATCACGAGGTTGATGAAGATGCGCAGCCAGCGGTTATGGGTCGCCATACGCCCGGCTGGCAGGCACAGGAACACCGTGATCTTTTCGCGCTTCAAATCGGCGAGCGCGAAGTCGGAGCGTTTCAGCACCTTCGCCATTGCCGGGCTGTCGAGGAAGTCCGTCTGCTCGATAGCGGTGGACATCACGCTCGAATATTCGCGCTCTTCCTTCGCATCCATCGCGCCGGCGGCGCGGGCGATAACGCCATAGGCGGCGTCGCTGGCAATCATGCGATCAAGAAGATCGGCCTGTTCTTTGCGGGGGAGGGCGAGCAATTCGCGCAGCCGTATGAGATGCCGATGTTCGGGCGGTTCGTGCGCCGCGACGTAGAGGATCAGGCCGCGCAGCCAATTGCGCGCTGCGGCGGTGAAATGCTGGTTGTTGCCCTTCTCCTGAATGATGAGCGCGTCGGCGATCAGCGCGGCGTCATCGACGCAGGTTTCACTGGTGAGGTCGATCAGTGAGAGCGGGTTGAAGGATGCGACGGGCCAACCTGAGGCTTCGAACGGATCGAGGATATAGACTTTCTGACCCAGCGCCATTCGCTGGTGCGCGGTGATCGCGGCGTTCTCGCCCTTGGGGTCGATGCACAGGATCGAGCCGGGATAGGTAAGCAGGTTCGGCACGATCGCCGAGGTGCCTTTGCCCGCGCGCGACCCGGCGATGGTGAAGAGGTGGCGATCGTCGCTGACGCCGAGCAGGGTGTCGCCGATCTTGCCGAGGAATATCTTGCCGGGTTCGTAGCGCCAATGCGGCGCGGTCGTCACGCGCTCTGGCGCAAGCCAAGTCGCGTTCGGCGCTATGTTGCTGCGATCCGGCCGACCCGGATCGCCGCGCGGAAACAGACCCAGATCGACCACGCTTCCCCCCGGAGACGGGAGCCTAGCGTCTGGCGAGAATGAGTCCAGAAGTCATGACGTCACCGTTCCAATCCATCGCGTCCATTTCGGTTGTTTCGGAGCTTGTCACGCATTGAGCCGCGTTCGTCGGACTTCAATCGATCGCGCCCGCTCTCCACGCCTCGTTCGCTACGTGAGGTTTCCTTCTCGACGGGTTCGCGGCGCCCTTCCATCTTGCGCTGAAGCTCGGGCAGCATTTCACGGGCGCGCTGATTGGTCCGCTCCTGTTCGAGAACCTTTTCAAGCGCTTCCGCCTTTATTTCGTCGCTGGATAGCTGCTTCTCTACGTTGAGGCTCACGTCGATGTAGTGATCGTCGGGCGCTGGCAGGCCGCGCTGCTTCGATGGGTCCTTAAGACGCCTTGCCTCCTTTTCCCTGTTAAGCCTCTTGGCGACCTCATCGTTGATGAGTTTGTCACGATCCGATGATTGAGACACGCTGCAAACCCCTCGGAATATGTGATAAAGTATCTGATGGACAAAAACTTTGAGGCACTACGACATACAGTAGATTACACGCTTGCGGGTACATCGCGCCCCGGAAAATTGAAGTCGGCTGACGCCGTTCTGAATGTATGGGCCGAGCTTCATGGAGAGGGTGTAAGTCCGCAAGATTTCGCTGAGACACTGCTTCTTATCAGCGGCTACGTCGTGACCTGTCACGATACGATGCCCGCGATGCTGAAATTCGCGGAGCGAATGCAAAGCGTCGCCGAAGACAAGCTGCGAATTCTGCGTGAGACATGGCCCGATCTTCCTGCCGACGACGCCAGCCAATGGCCCAAGGGCTTGCACCCCGACAAAGACTAAAGCGATCTGAGAAAGAAGGAGCGCCTAGCGGCGCTCCTCACGGTCATTGTCGTTGGGCTGGCGGAGGACGACGCGGCCCTTGAGGGGCAGAACGTCGAGGGCGAGCGTCATGCCCTTGCCGTCCTTGTGCTGCCAGCTCGCGCCAATCTTGTGCCAGTAGGTCTTCTCGCCGCGCTCGGTGACTTGCCACGCGATGAAGGCGGGCTGGTTGATCGTGGCGGTTTCGGTGGTGGTCTGTGTTTTGGTCATTGTCGGTCTCCTTCGGTTGGGTTGGCTCGTTGCGCCCTTCGAAGTGGACGGACGGAATAGCCCCGCGTCATGGCCCAACTCGGCCCCCAATATGTCGGGGGTGGTGCGGGCCGGGCATTGATGCGGGGCGGCGTTCGGCCATGAATGGCGCTGACAAACGAGCGAATCCGATCGATGAGATGGAATGACTCTTCGACAGCCGACGAAATTGGTTTCAACCCGGAAAGATGGAATCGGAGGTCACGATGGCCGATCTAAAGAGCGACGGTGAACTGGTGTTCGTGATCGGCGGCGAGGACGAACACGGCGACCAGCATGTGTTCATGACCTCGGACATCACGCGGGCCGTCACGCGCTATCGCGAGATGGAGCGCTCTCTGTCGAACGTGCGGGGTAATGAAGGTTTTGAGGAGCGGGCACGCCCGCTCCTCAATTAGACGGCGGTTCGATAGCCCGCCATTGCTCTACAGATCGGGTGTCCGGTCGCTGGATGCGGCTTTCTCTACCGCCGCATCACGCCGCTGCTGGTGCATTGCCCCAACGGCAGCGACAACCTGACGGGCGAGCGTGAACATCTTGTTCTGATCGCCGATCCAGACGCTGAAGCCACCGGACAGCGCCTCGTTGCCGTAGCGGGCCTTCACGCTGATCTTCTTCGTGAAGCCGCAACGCTCGTTGAGCTGGCCGAGATTGTTGTTCTGGCCGAACACCGACGCGCAGTTCCAGCCGCCGCCGAGATCGTTGCCCGCAATCGGCTGGCCGCTGGGCGTGAAAGCCTGCGCCAGCTCGTAGGGGTTATTGATCTCGACCATCTGCCCGTACTTGCCGACAAGATCGGCCCGCATCTGGTCGAGGGTCGGTTCCTCGCCCTCGGCGAACTTCTTCTCCCGCACGAGGCCGTAGACGGTTTCCTTGCCCGGCAAGCCCATCACGAAGATGTTCACCCGGTCGTTCGGTTTGCGCAGTTCGATCATGCCGCGCCCATGTGAGCCGTCGGGCAACGTCACCGACTTGTCGTCCTCGACGGCGACCTCATAGCCTTCCTTGCTGCACTGACCGATCCGCAACGCGTCATCGGCGCTCATACCCATGTCGATGCCGATAAGGTCGTTGTCGGTCTTGGCGTCGGGACGCGGCAGGGACGAGCAATCGGGCTTAGCGGCTTTAGCCTCCGTCGCCGTTTCGGCAGTGGCGCCTGTCGCGCCCGTTTCGAGAGCGCCGACAGCATCTTCCGTCATCGGCTCCGATGGTTTGCCGCCGGAACACGCGGCCAGCACAAAGCACATGGTAAGAACCAAGTTCGTTCGCATGGATGTATCCTTGGAAATGGCCGTGCCGACCGCAGCGACACGGCCTAGGGTGGCTAGCTCTTCCCGCCAGACTGCGCGGCGCGAGCACGGGCGGCGGCAGCGGCGGCTTCCGCCGCCTGACTGTCCGATGCGCCGCTACGTTTGAAATCTGCGGCGCTGTTGTTTGGATTGTTTGCGCCGACGTTTCCCCAGAAGTTCGATTCAGACATTTCGATGCACTCCCAATGGATGCCGCCCCCGCAACATCGGATGCCCCTGTCGATCTGTGTTATAGCCGCAATCGCACGCGGCTGGAATCTTTTTCCAACAATAGTTGGGCAACTATCGTGCATGGCTTCTGAGCCGGGTCGCGCCGATGAAATCGCCGTGGAAAGCAAACGTTCAGAGCCGCTCGATCCTGATCTGGTCGCCCTTGGGCAGGCCATCAAAGAGCTGCGTCGTGAGCGTAAGCTGTCGCTGGAGAAGCTGGCCGGAAAGGCAGATCTGTCGGCCAACTATCTCAGCGATATCGAGCGCGGCACCCGCAACGTCGGAGCTAAATCGATCTTCGCGATTGCTCGTGCGCTCAGCGTACATGTCTCGGTGTTGTTCAATCCGCCGTCATAGGTTTTCGAATCCGCGGACATAGTCCGCCAACCCATCGAACCTGAAATCAGGCAGCTCGTGTTTCGGGCAGGCGCAGACACGCTTGCCGCATTCGACGCAGCTCATCGACCTGTTCCCTTTGAGAAGCTTCCCCGGCCCGCGAAGGCCGGGGAGTCAGGTTAACCGTTGCTCCCGGATGCCTTGGAGGCACTACCCGCATCGGTCGTGTTCATCCCATACTTCTGCTGGAAGTATGAGGGCGGCTGAGGCGCGCTGTGCGCGCCGATCGTCTCGACTGCATTGCTGTGGTGGGCCATGTCGGTCTCCATCGACGCTACTCGCCTATCGAGTGAGCAATCGAAAAATCAGGTGATTGCGCCTCCGAATCAAACACCATGTTTACCAAGTTTTTTGTGTGATACTTGTGTGGTCCTATGACGGATGACCGCGTGCCGCCTTTCCGAGCCGATCACATAACGATCAAGGCTGTCACCGAGACATCACAGCATTTTCAAAGTGAGGGTTACTCCTTTGAAGAGCAAAAACGCGATATGAGCGCCTTTAGAAAGGCGAACGCAGACAAGTTCGAAAGGGCCGGGGAAAACTTCCCCGAGACAAGCCAGCAGGCTTTTCACAGATATATGAAGGGTAGCACGAAGAAGGTTTCAACTGCGCGAGGTGTCTTTAAAACTGCGTGGTTATATTTCTGGGACTATCATGGCGGTGAGGTGATATCTAACTTCTATCAATCTCTATCGCTAGAATCCAACGCAAAGGTAAGCCATCCTCTTGTTGCTTCTGTTAGGAAGCTGGTAGACCCAGCCCTACCAGTAGATACCTCGTTTCTAACGAGGTTGCGCGGTAGATACATGGTAGTCAGGCCGTTTTTTAACGATGTCTCTCGTATCATGATACATGAATTGTTATGCGGACATAGAAGCCTATCGTCATTCTACATTCGGATCGCTTATCCCGATAAGGGTGTTACTGTGAAGGAGCGAGCGTTCGGGCACATTGTTCCCTTATCGGACTCGATACTCTTCATTGGTAAAATTGGTAAGATCGATGTTCCATTTATATTCGTTCTTCACGACATCGAGAAATCTAAACATGATGGGAACTATGAAACAGCACATGGCGCATTGATTGTTGGAGCGAATAAGATTGCCCCAAGTGCATTTCCACTTCTTGTGATACGGCATAGCGGAAATATCGATCCTGCTGTCTTTCATCGGTCTGATGTTCCTAAAAAGATATCTAGTAATCCCGAATTTGAGAAAATGATCTTAAGGTGTGTTGCAAGTACATATTCCTAATTATTGACATAAATTATAGTATGATTAATGTGCCTCTGTAATTAGGAGGCACCTTGAGTGAAGATGGTAGAGTAAAGAAGGCGTTTCTTTGTGTTGCCGACATATCGTGGATTTCTGACCAAGAGGTCGAAGGGCAAGCTCTCATCCAAATGCGTGATGGGAAGCAGTTCGCGGTGGAAGGAAGCGCAGGAGAATGCTGGCAATCGATCGCTGATTTTCAGTACCTGATAGAAGAGGGCGGCTGGAAAGACCCCTTCATCGAGTTCAAGTTGAAGTGATCGTGTCCGCTGCCCAAGGCGGAATCTGATTCTGGGGAAGCCTGCTCAATAGGGCGGTTTTGGTACGGGCGGGGGGACTCGAACCCCCACGGGCATACGCCCGACGGATTTTCATACCAGCTACGGCTTTCGCCGCCGCCCGGCGATCGGGCGTTTGTGGTCTGGACTATCCCTTCACCGTGGCCGCGTGCGCGGCTGTAGGTGCTGCCCGTCTAGTCTCTACACCTTCCCCGGAAGGGGCTTGGCTCGGGATTGCCAGTGAAGGTTTCCCCGAATTTGAGCAGTTCTGCACCCACGGTTTCCCGAGGGGCACTCAATTTTGGTCTAAGTCCGTTGCGTCTACCATTCCGCCACGCCCGCTTAACCGTCATCATCCTACCGGGATTGAGCACGGCTTGCCAAGATGGATCGCGCGATTGGATGACGGCTGGGCCGCAACCTATCGAATAAGGCCACCCAAGGCGACCGCAGCCGAGATAATCGAAGGCGAAAGAGCGCCGCCTGCGGCCTGCTCGGCGATATGACGGATACTCTTTGCGGCTTCTCGAATGGCTGACGCACGAGGCTCAGGTGCGCCGAGCTGCGCTCTGATCGTGGCCAGTTCGACGTTGATCTGCTGGATTTCGCGGGATGGCGGCGCAGGGGCCTGTGCAACTTCCGCCTCCAATGCGCCTGCCGCAGTGCCAATCGCATTCAAATCCAGATCAGCTTCGGCATGGAGCATTGATCCCGCGCCAGCCTGCTGCACGACACCGCTGATAATGTGTGCATTCACGATGTTGTTCGTCACGCCTGCTGCTCCGCTAACGCCAATCCGGTCAAAGCCCACTTCAAACTGCCGCATGCGGTATTTGAGTGTTGAGGGCAGTTTGTCCAGGCGCTCGCGGATAACCGCCTCGGCGGCACCGCTACCGATCATCGCGTACCATTTGACCATCTCGCACGCGCCCGCCAGCATTGGGATGAGTTCTTGAGCGCGCAGGAATGTTTGGCTTCGTAGCTGCTCATAGTCCAAGCCGGGTTGCTGTCCGACGTGCCGGAGCGTTTCAAGCATCGCGGTCAGTGCCGTATCAAACTCCCCCTCAATGAGAGAAGCCATAGCTTTGAGGGTTGCGCCTGACCGCAACAGACCCCTCGCGGAGTTTCTAGCCGCGATGGCTCTGCTCTCAGCCTTGGCTCGGTCTACGGCCTCAGATTGCAGCGTGTAGAGCCGCGACAGAAAGTCGTTGAAGGTGGGTGCTTCGCGGGACTGCATAAGGCGGTACATATGCTTTTCAGTCGATATTGGCGATGGCCGCGCCCCGTTCGGTGCGCTGATGGCCACCATGCCGCCGGTTCCGGCGGCATTTCGCAAAAGGCGCTGGCGGGTTCCCGCCCTGCGCTGGCCCTTCCGCCTGTCGTGTTCACGTCAAGGCAGGTGCGGGCAGGGGAGTATCACGCGCCCGACGTGGCGGGCTTCTTCTCCTTGCGCTTTGGCGCTTTGCGGACGTTGATCGACTCTGCGTCGATCATGTCCTTGATGTGCGCGGCGTAGTATTTTTCGATCATCTCGACGCTGGTGCGGCAGTTCTTGGCGACTTGATAGATGTCCGCCCCTTCAAGCAGCCGCATCGAGATATAGGTGTGTCGCAGGCTGTAAGTCGTGCGCGGCGTGCCTTCGCGATCCTTCTTCAAATCCAGCTCGGCGAGGATCGTGTTGAACAGCTCCTTCTGGATGGTCGGGAAGATCAGGTCATCCGGCTGGAGATTGTGGCGTGCGCGCATACGCGTGAACGGATGCACCGCGCCCGACATCGACTTAGCCCATCCCGTACCGCGTTTGCCGCGCACCGCGATGTGCAGGATGCGCTGGTTGTTAGCGCCGTCGGCGACGATCTCCACGTCACGCACTTCGAGGCGCTTGGCCTCATCGGGCCGCAAGCCTGTGTTGCCCATAAAGAGCACGTAGTCGTGAAGATCCTCGCAGGCCGTGCGCCAGCGTTCCTTCTTCGGGTTCTTCGCCCGGTCTCGCGTCGCTTCGTAGAGGCGCTTGTATTCGGCGGGCGAGAACCACGCGCGATGCGAAACCTTGGTGACAGTGCGGTAGGGATCGGACAGGTCGGGTAGGGACTCGATCCAGCCGTGGCGGCGGGCGTATTTCAGCACCTGACGCAATGCGACGATCTCTTGATGAAGCGTGCTGCGCGAGGGCGGTTTGCCGTTGCGGTCGCGCTTCGCCGGATCGATCTCCGAGTCGGGCCTCTTTCCCTTGTCGAATCCACCGCGTTTTACCCGGTCGATTCGGTAGTCCTGAACCAAGCCGGGCGTTATCTCGCTCAGCACCTTGTCGCCAAAGAAGGGGAGGAGGTGAAGGCGGAGTCCCTGCTCGTGCCGCTGTATGTAGATGGGGCTGCGCGTGCCTCGGGTCAGGGTCTTGAACTCTGTCATCCAGCGATCGGCGGCGTGCTTGAACGTCTTGCCGACCTTGATTTCGCCCCGCGACGCTTTGCCCTTGAGTGTCAGGAACCAGTCTTCCGCGATGTCCTTCGCCTGCGCGAGGCTGGCTTGCTTCGTGCTGTGACGATGCTGCTTGCCGCCGATGCTGGCGCGACACTGCCATGCGGTGCTGTTGGGGCGGCGGTAGAGTTGGACCTTGCCGCCAAGGATCGAGTGGATCGCCTCTGCCATATGTAGCGCCCTCGCGTGCGCTAAAATGTGCTAGGTGTGTGCTAGCACTTCATGGGCTTAAGAATGGCGGAAAACTGCCAAAAAATCAAGATAATTTAGGATTTTAAGTCCGGTGCGTCTACCATTCCGCCACGCCCGCGCGTGTCGAGCGGCTCTATCGTGTCATGTGGAGAGTGCCAAGCGCGTCAGACGTTCAAACGTCCGCGCATTTCCTTGCCTGGCTTGAAATAGGGCACGCGCTTCGCATCGACATCGACTGTCTCGCCAGTGCGGGGATTGCGGCCCGAACGCGCGTCGCGTGCGCGGGTAGAGAATGCACCGAAACCGCGCAGTTCGACGCGACCATCAGCGATCAGGCGCGTCGTGATCTCTTCGAAGAAGGTGTCGACAATGCGCTCAATCTCGCGCGCAGACAGACCGGGATTGTCCGCTGCCAGCATTTGCACGAGTTCCGAACGGATCATCGCGTATCCCCAGTTGTCCGGCAAATCGTGCCGGGAAACGCGCCTCGCCCCATCGTTGGTGCATGGCCTGGGCTGATTTTAGGCCCGATTCTATACCTGCATCAATAAAATCTTGCGGCGGGAATCCCGTTTTAGGAGGCGTGGCGGCGAAGCCGTTGAAATGATTGGCGGGGCGGGCGGAAAAAACCACCCACCCCGCACGAAATCACTTCTTCTCTTCGCGAGCCTTGAGCGCTTCGCCCAGGATGTCGCCCAGCGACGCGCCCGAGTCGGACGAACCGTACTGCGCAACGGCCTGCTTCTCTTCGGCGATCTGCATCGCCTTGACCGAGAAGGTCGGCTTCTTCGAACGGTCGAGGCCGGTGACCATCGCGTCGAACTTCTGGCCGACCTGGAAACGCTCCGGACGCTGCT
>Ga0247823_10001022_pt1 | contig 23631 bp, 15 predicted proteins | sample 13C_PalmiticAcid_2_FD_192426 | JGI IMG/M metagenome (GOLD analysis project Ga0247823, IMG submission 192426) | Soil microbial communities from agricultural site in Penn Yan, New York, United States - 13C_PalmiticAcid_Day30 | ecosystem: Environmental > Terrestrial > Soil > Agricultural land... | reverse complement strand
ACTTTGCCGATGGCTGCGAGAACAGTCCAGTCGAGACCGACCACGGCCGCTCGTCGCTGCCCGGAGTTGCGCCTGGCACCGAGAACCCGTACCACGCCGCCGGTGTCATGCAGATCATCCCAACCACCTGGAACGCGATCCTTGCCCGGCACCAAATCCCACCCGGCGGCGCGACTCCACCCTCGCGGTGGAACCTGCACGACTCCGTCCATGCGGCTGCGTTCCTCCTCTGCGACAACGGCGCCCGCGGCGGGCGAGACCTACGCGGCGCCATCTGGAACTACAACCACGCTGACTGGTACGTCGACAAGGTGCTGGCGCAGGCCGCGCAGTACCGGGGCGTCCCGATCGCTGTACGTGGAGAAATGCGCATGGACTGGCCACCGGAGCAAGCCACGGTCCCCGATCCCACCTCGGGCGGCCGGATTACGCCGCGCACCCACGCCCTGCTGCGCGCTCTGCAAGCCGGTGGCATGACCGGCAACGGGATCGGCTGTTTCGGCGACCGACCGGCCAATCCCGACTCCGACCACCCCAAGGGTCGAGCGTGCGACATCATGTTCAACCCGCACGATCAGCAATCCGTCGCGGAAGGTTGGGCCGTCGCGCAGTGGCTGATCGCCAACCAGGCTCGCTACGGCATCGCCTACCTGATCTGGCAGGGACAGTCCTGGTCAGCGCACAACCCACAATGGCTGCCCTACCGGTCTGACAACTACGGTTGCCCCAACACAGCCAATCTCACCGGCTGCCACTACGACCACATTCACACCTCTATCTACTGAAGCTGCAGTGTCGCCACGTGGTCGAATTGCGTCAGTACGGCCTCCGGCATACGATTCGACGGGAATGTCACACCCATCGGATGGGAAGATCATTCGTTCTGAGGTCGGGTAGTTCAGTTTTTCTGACGCTTTACTTTCTCGACGAGTTGATACAATCGCGGCTTACTGATTCCGCTCGCTTCGAGGAGTTTCGGGATCTCGACGCCAGCCTTCCAGCCGTCGACCACTTCTTGTTGGAACCTAGCGATGGCTTCGCGATGTTTCACGCCTTGCGCAAGTTTCGCGGCCCTAGCCTCGGTTTCGATGTCGCGGGCATCCTTCCACGCCGCCTCGGCGTCCTGGACTGCTTGTGCGCACTCTTGGATGCGTGTTACGCGCGCGGCGCGGTCTTCGATTTCACTCATGCCCTCGATTCACCTCCGCCTAGTCGCCTGGGTGTCGATCCTTCCATATGAGTCGGTTACGCACCAAAGGTTCGCCCAGCCTGGTGATACGGAGCGCCCAGGTACGGCTCAGTGACACCTGTCCGGCCAGGTGTTTCGGCGATTCACCCGATTTCACGTTGGTAGTTGATCTGGGTGACGTCGTTGATGGCGGTGGCCTGGCCGGTGCGTAGTAGCTCGATCACGCCGAGGGACTGTGCGGACGGTGTTCGCCGGACACGTCGCCGACCAGCCCGGTGGGCCAATCGAGTTCCGGGTCAGGTCGGGATGTGTTGCCGCCGTGCCCGCACACCGGCCAGTTAGAGCTGCGAGACGTTCAAGCCAAGCGCCAATTTGGGCCTTGGGTCCCAGACTGGCACGGCAGTTTGCAGGTATGCAGCCGCTGCCTCGACCGTGACCATTGATACTGCTCGAAAGAAGGCGAGGCAGTCGATGGCGTCTGTGAGCCGTAGCGTTGGTGAAGCAGCGGACCTCGGTGACGATCGCGGATTGCGAACAGCCGTCAGGATCGGCAACGAGCTGATCGTGCTGTGTCCATGGGCGACGTCGTGGCGAACTCTGAGCCAGTAGTTGATCACAGTGGTGACGTGTTTTGGCTCGACCAGGAAGGGGCTGCGGCCCTGACCGCCCTTCTGAGTCCAGGTCCATCCGGGCCTGGGGTCGAAGCCGACGCGCTGGAGTAGTGACCGGGTTTGGTCGGGGCCAGGGGTCGAGAACTTCTCGACCACGGCGTTGAAGTCTGTCTCCCACTGCTTCATGGCGCCGCGAACCAGCTGGCTGGAGCTAGCGGCTTGCGACTCGGCAAGCGCCTGATCTCGAAGGGTGAGTGCAAGATCTTGGACGAACGCCTGCCATGACGCGACGGTGAGCACAATGGTGCCCCGATTGACGGAGGTTTCGATTGTGCGGCGCCCGCGACCGCCGTCGCCGACGCTCCGGTGAACGGTGATCAGGTTGTCGCAGTGCTTGGTTGCGTTCATGAAGTTGTCGACTGTTTCTTGGAGATTCACTGCAGTTCCGTTCTTGCGGACGGAGAGGTTGGATTCGGCAGACAAGGAGCCAGTGAGCGCGCATGGGAGTTGCGAGCTCACCGGCGCTGGGTGGTCTAGCTTTCCGGCAGGAGTGTGTTGAGCTTCGCCATCAGCTTCTCGGCCCGGTCGTGGGTAACCTGCTTGATCTTGGGCAGGAGCGTCTTTTGGTTCCGCAGAAGCGCTGCCGCGGGGCGGTAGTGGTTGAACTTGCCGTTGGCGATGTTGTTCGCCTTGAAGTACTCCTCGATCGCTCGGACGATGCGCGGGTCTTTCTGGTTGATGTCGGCGATTGTGAGCGGGCTGGAGAGTTCCTTCTCGTATGCCTTGTTGACCAGGGTAAGGTAGAAGTCGCGCTCGAAGAGGTCTTCGACATCGGCGTAGGGTGTGCCGGTGAACTCGCTGATCTCAACGAGGCCGTTCTTGCTCAGCTGCTTGTTGTCTTGCAGTCGTTTTACGGCGCCGATGTCCTGGGTGCTGGAGTCGATGAGCACCGCGACGTTTAGCTTGTTTGCCCCGAGCAGGGTGACGAAGGTGGACAGCTTGCCGGAACCCCCGATCGGCGTCTTCACCCAGCGCGGGTCGAGGCCGATCTTGCCCTTGGTTTCGACGGCGTCGGTGAGGACGTCGAGGTAGATTAGGTCGCTGGGGCCTTCCAGCAGCAGAGTGTGCTCTCCGACGAAGAGCGTCTGGGACAGCTCGATGCCCATCGCGGTCAGCAGGGGGAAGGCGGTGTCCTCGTCTGCCTTGAAGACTTCGGCGGAGACCTTGGTGCCGACGCCGTCGCGGTCAATGACCGTGCGGACGCGGTGGAACTTGTCGGCGGAGACCATGAACGGCGAGTGCGTGCTGTAAAGGACCTGGTGCTTCGGGGCCAGACGTTCATCGATGAGCCGGAGCAGGTCTTCCTGCGCGCGGCCGTGCAGGGACAGGCCCGGCTCGTCTAGCAGCAGGATGAGGTCCTGGTCGGCGTCCGCTTCGAGTTCGTTGAAGTAGGCCAGGAACGAGAAGAACCAGACGAACCCGCGGGAGCGGTCGTCGAATGGGACCGACGCGCGGTGTCGGCTGTTGTGCACCCGGATCTGCAGGATCGGCGGCTCGTTCATGGGCGGGGCCGCGCCGGTCTCAGCCTGTAGAGATTCGAGCTTCACGGCCAGTTCGGTGTTCTGCGACCAGTACTCGAACACTTCGTCGGAGATGACCGCGCTGGAGTTCTCCAGCTCGCGGATGAGGCGCTCGTGCTCGCCAGCGTTCTGAAACTCTTCCGGCCGCGTGCCTGCCATGGTGAGGAGGCTGAGCAACGCTTGCTCGCCGCGCGTGAGTCCGTCGTCGTCGCGGCGGCGGATCAGGTCCGGGATGGATACCTTGCCCGGCATCGAGTCGTAGTCGTCGAAGTAGACGAACTTCGGCAGCTTCGGCGCGAGCGGGCCGGTGATGCATCCGAAGCCGGTACCACCGAGGGCGTCCAGACGTTGGAGCAGGGTACTTGCCTCGGCCGTCGGCTCTTCCAGCTCCTTCAAAGCGTGGACCAACTGCCCGATCGTCTTCGCAGACTCGAGGGCAGCCGCCGACGTCGCATTGAGGTCGAGCAACCCGAGAAGGTGGTTGACCATCACACCTTCGTCGTAGGAAATGCCCCAGCTGCGACCGGCCTGTCGGTAGCCGGCGGTGACTGTGAACTCTCGGCTTTTCAGCGAGCCAGTGCCGAACTCGGCCTCGACGAGAGCCGCCTCGCTGTCGTTCAGACGAAAGGTCGCCTCAATCACGGGGACACGCTGGTCGTCGGCCCAGCGCCGGCGGTCGCGGGTCTTCCGGGCCGGGAAGTCGATGACCTCGTTGAACTGGGCGCTGCTCTCGATCGGGTTGAGCCTGTAGAGCGCGCGCAGGGTCGCGGTCTTGCCGGACTCGTTCTTTCCGACCAGGCAGGTGACGTCGGTTTCGATTTTGAACTGTCCGGAGTCCTCGACCGACCTGTAGTTGGTGATGTGGGCTTTGATCAACAGCACGAAACACCTCGATGTGCGCTGGCGTGCCCGCCGCGCGAGGGCATTGAGACATGCATCACAAACAAGGGGGCTGCTGGTTCACCCGTTCGTGATTCCGAGATACGTTCCTGACGCCAATCTGGACGGATCCCGGTGCTCGCTGCCCCTGTGCGAGAGCACCGGGGATTCCTATGTTGGTCGAGAAGCTTAGCCGGAAGGTCCGACACTTTCGCTCGGCCCATCCGGGGGCACCTCGCTCACGCTCACGCTGAACGGCGGCTGTGATCTTGCGAGAGGACGCTCCGAGCACGTGCCAGCGGGTGTCCCCAGGTCCAGTGGCCGTCGGGCAGTGCGCGCGCGATGTACCGGTCAGATTCCGGATGTCGTCGCGGCTGTCCGCGTAGTGGTGTGCGTGACGTACTGGTCGGCGTTCACATCGACCGGCATGATCGAGTCGTGGTCGATCCCTGCCTCGGCGAGCACGCTGAACGGGACGGTCAGCATCGGCAAGCCGGTCCGCTGGCACGGGTCGCGGATGTAGCCCTGGTGCCGGGTGGTGCTCACCGAGTAGGTGTCGCCGTTGAGTAGCCACCATGACCGGTCCCCATCCGGGGCGAGCATGATCTTCGCCAAGGTGAAGTGGGTGCCGTAGCTGCACAGCGCACGGTCGTCGTAAGGGTGGATCAGGACGTTCGCGCGTGGTCGCAGAAATCGAGGGGCGGGTTTGCCCGCTTCCTGCGCGAACCGTCGGGCGATCTCGCTACACGTTGTCATCTCGATTACCTCCACATCGGACGAAAGGGCCGGTCGGGTCAGGCGTGCGGGCGCCGCGCGGCATGCGCACGAGCTGAACTGGCCGGACGCGGGGTTCTGTCCTTGCTGGTCTTGATCGGTGAGGACCGGGGGTGTGGTGCGTTGTGTGGTCAGACAGAGGTGAGGACCTTGGTCAGCGTCCGGGCGGTGGTCTGGTCGAGGGTGTCGACTTTGCCGGTGACGGCGTTGGTCATGTTGCGTTCCGCGCGGCTGGCGTTGCGGACGATGGCGTGGTGGTGGGCGTAGGTGTTGACGGCTTGCATGACGCCCCAGGCGGTGTTTCGCCACGGGGACACCCGGTTGTCGCTGTTCCACAAGCGGGTCAGTTCTTGCCGCTCGGTGGTGCGTCCGGTGAGGGCCCGGCCGGTGACGTCGACGATGGGCAGGTGCGCTTCCAGGAACGCCGACCATGCCCGGTCGGTGACGGTGGTGCTGCACAGAGCTTGTACTTCGGCGGCGAAGTCGTCGGCGACGGTGTGCACGATGTCGAGCGCGGTGCGCATGTCGTGGATGCGGCGCGGCGAGTATCGGGAGTGTTTGATCTTGTACTGCTGCCCGGCTTCGGCCAGACCGGCGGCCATAGTGTTGTCACAGACCACATTGGTCACCACCCGCTTGAACGTTGTGGCCAGCGAGCCATCGTGGCTGGTGCAGGCCAGCAGGTTCGGGCGGAACTGCACACCCTCCGGCGTGGTGATCGTGTCGGGAACCTCCACGCTCACCCACGCTTGCGCGCCACCCTTGAGCAGCCCAGCCGACCCGATGGACAACTCGCCGTCGAGGAGGTCGGCGACCCCCTCCAGCAGCCACGGCCCGAAGTTGTGGATCTCGTATCCGTCGCGGAACACCCCCAGGTCCGCGCCGGTGTCGCTGCGTAGGATCACCTGTCGGCCCTGGAGGACCTTCCACGCGCCGGGGCTGTCCAACAACCCGGACATGTCCGCACCCATCGGGACGCTCACCGCGTCCCAGGCGAACAGCCGTCGGTGCACGTCGGCCACGGGCACGGCACCGGGGTAGTGGTTCGGTTCGGTGCCTTGCTCGCTGGCGCGGTAGTGCCACGCCGTGCCGCGCTTGTCGGTGAAGCCGATCAGGGTGTTCTGATTCAACCAGGCCGCAGTTTCCCGAGACATGACATGTACTCCCTTATCGTCGAGTCCAGCAATTGACCAGGTGGTCACGGCACGGCACGTCCCGTGGATGTTTGGACGTGTCGCACCGAAATCACGTGGACCGTGTGACCCAGCCGGCGGTCGGAACTCGCACGGTGCGACGCGGTCAGCGCCACCGAACCGCGGCCACCAGCGCGTTCCACGTGCGATCGGTGAATCCAGGACCGGCGTGCACGGTCGTCGTGGTCTCCGTGTCGTCGTACGGGTGGACGTACGGGTCGACATCGGTCAGCCACGCGGACATGCGGAAAGGTCCAGGGTCAGCCGACGGGCGCTGCAGACCGCTCTTCTCCATCCAGTCAGCCGCGTCCCGCAGGGTGTGGAACTGCAGCGACTCATCGGACTCGGACAGGGTCGGCCGTTCGTCGCCGATCGTGTCGCCGTCGTCGTCGGTCTCCCACGGGCCGCGAACCGTGGTGTACGTGACGAGCGTGTACCGGCCGAATTCGGCGACTGCCCACGCGACCAGCGCGGCAAGCTCGGTGATGGCGTCCGGTTCGTAGGTGTCGGACGCCAGTTCCCGGCGGAGCTGCGCGATCAGGCGTGACGCGTCGAGCACAAGGCCGGTTTGCGCGAAGTAGGTCAGGCAATCGTCGTCCAGCGATGGCGAGATGTATCCGGTCATCGCCGACCGCGCCTGATCGCGGGTCATGCTGTTCATGAGCCGTCTCCTGTTCATGGACATTCCCTGTGCGTCAGGACAGGCCGGGGAGGGTGGAATGTGTCACCCAGTGCGTGAACGCGTCCTGAATCGACATGCGGCTAGGGTTGCGTCGGGTGTATTCGAGCCATGCCCACGGCCAGCCGTCGGGAACACGCACGGGGCCTTGTTCGGCGACGCGCTCGGGGTCTTGCTCTGCGACCCGCGCCGCGTCCACGTATCCCCATTCGTAGGCGTGGCCGTTGGCCAGCGAGATGATCTCTTCCGTGGTGGTCGGGCTCGTGTATCGGAACGGGTCGACAGTCATCGGGACGCCTCTCTGTGTCTGGTGTGCAATGTCGGGAACCACGTCAAGCGGAGCGATTCACGCGACGGGGACGGTTGCCGCAACCGGAATCGACGACATGGCCGCGAGGTCGAAAACGGCGAGTTGGTCGTGGCGGACTGCCAGTGCGAGCGCGTCGGCAAGGGTGGGCGTCACCACGGACACATCCAGGTAGACCGCACCGCTGTTCGGGTCACGCCATCCGCCGAGAATTCGGCCCGGCATCGTGAGCGTGTCGGCGACGTCCGCCACGTACTCGATCAAATCGCCGGCGGTGACCGGGTGCGTCACAACGCATTCGTGTTCGTGATGGATCGCGACCGCGTAGCCGTCGCGGACATCGGCGCCGGTGCGCGGATCGACGGAGAATCCGCCATCGGGCACGGTCAGCGCGTCGGCCATGGACAGCAGTCGGGTGGACCATTCGGCCATCATGATCGTCATTTCAACCACCATTCCCAGAGATGGACAGTCGTCTACGGTTTGTTGACCTTTGCCGGAATTCGTGCCGATTACGCGTGCATCCATGACCACTGTTCGGGGTGTCCCGCACGGCATGTCGCCTGATCTGCTCCGCAGAACAGGAGGTCAATGGAAGCCTTGCTTTCGGTGTGCGCGTGATCGTGACCGTCGGCCCATTTCTGGTTTCGGTAGTCGTAATGACATCCGATGGTCAGGGTTTCCTTGTTCGCGTCGCTCAATTGGTCGGGAAGTAGTGCGTACATGGGTGATCTCCGTTCCGGTGACGTTGTGCAACGTGACCACGGAGAGGCACGGACGCAATCGACAAGGGCGAATCGTGTTCGCGTGCGTTGTCCTGGGACCGTGCCTGACCGTGGTGACATTGGGTTGTGCCATCTGCCCGCGTGCTCTGTCACAGCTCCGCGCGATAGCGCGCGTCCGTTGGTCTTGTTACGGGTGGACGATTCCCGCGCACCGTTCCGTTCCCTCTCCCGACCCTGCCTCTTAACGCAGGGGTTTACGCGGTCGACCCGTTGATCCCACGTGTCGCGCGGTTCTAGGGAGGTTGGCTGACATTCGCGCGCATAGGATCGTGGTCGCGCGAGAGCCGATATCTTCCGGTGACTCCTATGATGATCAGCAATGCACTCCCAGGGTGCATGCCCGTCACTGATCTTTCGTTATCTAGGGAGCCCATCCGGGCGCGCCGCTACTGCCTTACCGGGTACTCCGGCATCCACATCGCTGCTGTCGCGCGTAGCCCTAGCTACTGCCCGCGCTATGCGGGACTTTCAGTTGTCGACCTTCCGCGTAAACATCCGGACCTCTGAACTGCCAGTGCTCGCAGGGACGTCGTGCCCCGGTCCTCACTCCCGGCTTTCGCCATTTGGTCTGCTCTGTTTCCGCTGAGTCTAGCCTAGTAGTCTAGCCTAGACGAACGCCATAGACTTTGCATGTTTACCGATTCAGAAACGGAGCGAAATTCGGGCCTGCGCGTTATGGCATGACCTAGTGCGTGAGGGGGACCGTTTCGTCGGTCGACGGCTATATTCGGGGCGACCGGACATTATGTGATGGCGATTGGTGACGTTCGCTCATCGGTTGTGCGACGGCGTGGTGGCCAGCGAGGTTGCGCCCAGTCGGAGGCGCGTGCGGTCTGGGGGTGCTTGTTCTGCTTCTTGCAGGGGAATTGAATCCATCGGCATGGCCGCAGCCGTTCGGTCTGAGTCGACCCCGCGAGTGAAACCTGCCCTGCGATGCAGCCCGTCTGTTATTTATGCCTGTCGGCAGGCCAGTCGGCGCAACCCCAGGAACCTGCCGCAAGGGGTTTGAACTGCATCAAGGCGCACCAGGCGCCCTACCCGCCTAGTCGGCAGGTCGGCAGGTAGGTCGGCAGGTAGTTGGGCGGGTAGATGGGTGGGTGAGCACCCTTTGCCTGCCCGCCGGTTCACTCGAACGATTTGAGTAGCGCGCGATAGTTGTGGAGGGCGCCCATTCGGCGGTTGGCAGTTGAACGCATGCTGCGCGATCTGCCGTCGCATGCGAATGTCGCCTCAAAAGGAATTTGTGCTCAACTATATATCCGCTGATATGACTTCATAGCGGCTTTGTTTCTTTCATTGCGCACACTACGTTCGGGCTCGTTGTTGATCCAACACCATACGATCACTCGCGGCAACGGCTCCGTTACGCTGACAAGATCATTGATGGTCGCTGCGGTCCGCGGTCCGCCTGGTTTGTTGATCTTTCCTTCTGGCGGACGTGCGCAGGAATCGGTGATCATGAATTGGTTGTTACAGGTTCGCCGGTTGATTGGAATCACAGCGCGGTTTTGGGACGTGTCTTGCTTCCCCGTGAGTAGCCATCCACGCTTTCGCTGCTGTCATCGGGCGCGTTCCGTCGGGGGGTTCGCTCGTACTGGGGAGATTCAGGGCAATGGCCTCTCGATCGTTGTTGACCGCGCGCGCACGTCGCCGGTGGGATCGCGTTGTTGGGGCGTTGTCGGTGGTGCTGACGGCGTCTCTCCTCGTCGGCTCGATCGACGTTGTCGTCGCTCCGGTTGCGGACGCGGACCCGGTTCAGTCCGGTGCACCCGCGCAGTCCGCGGGGCCGGATGAGGCCTCGGACATCTCATCGGCGCGGGCCACTGCACGGTTGCGCAATCGCAGGGTCGAGGCGCTCGCGGAGCGGACCGAGTCGTCCACGACGTGGGTCAACCCGGATGGCACTCGTACGACCGAGATGAACAACGGGCCGATCCGGGTGCGGCGCGGAGACACTTGGGTTCCGGTTGACCTCACGCTGGTCGCGGGTGCTGATGGTGTCGTGCGGCCGAAGGCTCACCCGCGTGACCTGGCGATCGCCGGGGCCGGGGATTCGGTGGCGGCTCGGGATCTGGCGTCGGTGGCGTTGGGGGAGGGCCGGGAGGTCGCGGTGCAGTGGGCAGGGCGGCTGCCTGCTCCGCGGCTTGAGGGAAACAAGGCAACCTACCCGGATGTCAGCCCCGGTGTGGATCTCGTTGTCGAGGCGACGCGGACCGGGTTCGAGCAGTTCCTGGTGGTGAAGTCCAGGCAGAGCAAGGCGTTGACGCTGACTCTGCCGGTGCGGGCGAAGGGTCTGACCGCGAAGCAGGATGCTGACGGCAATAGCGATCTTGTCGACGCGGCGGGCACGGTGGTGGGAAGCATCCCAGCCGCTGAAGCGTGGGACGCGCAGGTCGACCAGCGCTCAGGTGGGCACGCGAAGCTCCGCAAGGTGGGTAAGGCGGTCCAGCGGGGTGCGTTCACCGACGTCCTGATCGATGTTGCCGCGGACTTCTTGGGGGCGGCGGACACGCAGTACCCGGTCACGGTTGACCCGGCGGTCACGGTGTGGACGAACTTCGACACGTTCGTCCAGTCGAGCATCGCGAACACCGACCAGTCCGGCAGCACCGAGCTGCGGATCGGCACCTACGACGGCGGTACGACCAAGGCGCGGTCGTACCTGCACTTCGACATGACTCCGTTCCGCGGCACGCATGTTCTGTCCAGCACGCTGTGGCTTTACGAGAACTGGTCGTACTCGTGCAGCGCCCGCAACTGGGAAGTGTGGTCCACCCCTCTGGTGGGCACTGGGACCCGCTGGTCGAACATGCCCGCCCCGTGGAACAAGTGGGCCACCCCGAACGACACCCGCGGCCATGACGCAGGCTGTGGCGCCAACTGGACCGGCGTCGACATCAAGACGCTCGCGCAGACCTGGTCTGACCAGAACTTCACCAACGCCGGCGTAATGCTCAAGTCCGAGAGCGAGACCGACTCCTACGGCTGGAAGAAGTTCTCCTCGTCCGAGGGCGGGGCCGTTCCGCATATCGACATCACCTACAACACCCGGCCCAGCCCGTCGACCGGGCTCAACGTCACCGACCGCGGCGACACCGGCGGGGTCACCTACACGCGATCCTTGACGCCGACGCTGTCGGTTCCGGTCAACGACCCCGACGGCGACCAGGTCAACGCCCAGTTCTACATCTACGAGAACGACACCCTGATCACCCATCAGCAGGTCGGCCCGGTCACCAGTGGATCGGTGGCGACGTGGAAGGTCCCGGACGGTGTGCTGCAGGCCGGGCACACCTATCGTTTCCGTGCGTCGAGCAATGACGGCACGGACTGGGCCGGTGACGGATTTGTCGCCCTCCGCAACAAGATGGGCGGCCGAGTCGTCGAGGCCGCAGGTTGCTCACGTGACCCGGGCACGATCCTGCAGTTGGCTGATTACTCCGGCGCCGGGTGCCAGCGGTTCACACTGTCGGGCGTGGGCGGTGGCCTGTATACGTTCGTGGGCCACGACTCGTACCACGTGCTCGACATCGCCAACTGCGGAGTTGACAACCCGACCTGGGTCAACCTTTGGTACAACTGGGACAACGACTGCCAGAAGTGGCGGCTGGAGACGGCAGGGAACGGCGAATACAAGATCAAGGCCAAGTACGCCGACAAGTCGCTCGACCCGATCGGGTGCACTGGTGCCGCAGGCAGCCGGATCGGTATCTGGAACAGCTACACCACGGACTGCGAGATCTGGAAGCTCGACCTGGCGCCGGATGCGGGCGTCACCGTCCAGTGGCTCCAGTTCACAGTGGACACCGACGTTCCTGGTGCTCCCTTCGTGGCCTCCACGGACTACCCCACTGGTGGTGTGTGGGCGAAGGCGGCTGGGCAGGCGGGAACGTTCACGTTCGACCCGCCCGTGGGCGTGACCGACGTCGCCGGCTATGTGTATGCGCTTGATGCGACGCCTTCCACGGACGTCGCCGCGGATGTCAATGGCAAGGCAACCCCGTCGATCACCCCGGCGGCCGATGGTCAGCACCTGCTCAACGTGCGGACCAAGGACAAGGCGGGCAACCTCTCGCCGATCGTCACCTACAAGTTCAATGTCGGGCGCGGCGGGCTGGTCGATCCGGCCGACGGCGCGCGAGTCGTGAGCCGGACGGCGCTGCGGGTCGAGGGTGACCCGACGCTGACGCACGTCAAGTTCGTGTGGCGGCGCGATCCGCAGGGCACCGGTGTCGATATTCCGGTCGCGAACCTCACCAAGGCCAACGGCTCGGCCCTGGCGGCCGGATTCACGCAGATCAGTGGCCTGGGCGGGTCGGCGACATGGAACGTCAGCGCCACCACGGGCTCGGCCGGTGGCGTCCTGCAGGTGCAGGCGATCCTGGCCAGCGACGCGACCGGCACGGTCACCTACCCCACGGCGTGGAAGACGATCACCGTCGACCCGGATGCCGACGGCGCCGAGTCCGAAGGGATCGGCGGCGGCTCGCTGAATCTGCAGACCGGTGACTTCGGGCTCTCGGCGATGGACGCGCAGGAGTTCGGCCTGTCGGTGTCGCGGACGTCCTCGTCGCGGGATCCGAAGGCGGGCTACCAGTTCCAGCGTGAACGCCTGACCGCCAACCAGCAGAAGGTCGGCACCGACACCACCGGGTTCACCGCGCCGACCTCGGTGATCAGCCGGGCCACCACCCGGGGCCGCAGCGCCACCGACTCCCTGCAGGTGCTGCCACCGGCGAGCGGGGCCAACGCGGACACCTACGCCACCCTCGACGGCGAATACGCGCTGCGCCTGGGCATGAAGGCCGGACACCTCTACCGCGCGTCGGGGTGGATCTATGTGCCCGCCGCGACCACGCTGACCCCGGCCGACAGCCGGGGCCTGCGGATCGTCGGCTACTACCGCAACTCGGCAGGCCAGTACGTCGAGACCGACAGCCCGCGGCCCGCGATCACCGACGGCTGGGCGCAAGTATCTGTCGACATGGCCGTCCCGGCCGGTGCGACGGAGGCGTTCTTCCGCCTGTACAACGGATTCTCTCCGGGCAGCGGTAAGGCCGTGTTCTTCGACGACATGTCGGTGCGGGAGATCACCGCGCCGTTCGGCCCGCAGTGGGAGACCGGTACCTCGGCGGATTCCTCCGAGGTCGACTGGAGCAGGCTCGACTTCCCCGACACCGGCCTCGCGCAGGTCGAGCAGGTCGACGGCGGGAAGGTGTGGTTCACCCGCTCCACGACCGGCGCGTTCTTCCCCGAGCCCGGCGCCGAGCAACTGACGCTGACCGCAGACGGCGTGGACTACAAGCTCACCGAGGTCGACGGCACGGTGACGATCTTCACCAAGTCCGCTGACGGCGGCTCCTACCTCGTCTCCAGCACCACACCGCCGGTCGCGGCGTCGGCGACCAGGTTCATCTACGAGACGGTCGACGACCAGGTTCGGGTCAAGCGGGCCATCGCCCCGACCGAACCCGGCGTCGGCGACTGCACTACGGCGACTCCGGCCCGCGGCTGCGAGGCGCTGGACTACGAGTACGCCACCAGCACGACCGCCACCGCGTCGGTGTTCGGCGACATCGTCACGCAGGTGCGGGCGGTGTGGGCGTGGACCACCGATCCGGCCACCGGCACGGTGGAACGCAAGGAGGTCGTCCACTACGCCTACGACGACACCGGCAAACTCCGCGAGGCCTGGGATCCGCGCCTGGCGACACCCCTGAAGACCAGCTACACCTACACCAACGACCGAGTCACCCAGGTGACCGCGACCGGTGACCTGCCGTGGTACTACGACTTCGGCACCGTCGGCACGGACACCAACCCCGGCAGGCTGCTCAAGGTCCGTCGCGCCGCGCTCGCGCAGGGCACCGCGGCCACCCTCGACGGCGAGATCGCCACCACTGTCGTCTACAACGTGCCGATCACCCGCGGCGCGGGCGGCCCTTACGACCTCGACGGCACCACGGTCGCCACCTGGGCGCAGAAGGATGTCGCCGCCGAGGCCACCGCCATCTTCGGCCCCGAGGACCCCGTGACGGTCAACACCGCCACCTCGTCCGTCCCGGGCGCCAACGGCTATGCCGCAGCGACGGTGCACTACCTCGACGCGTCGGGCCGTGAGGTCAACACCGCCACCCCCGGCGGCTACATCGACACCACCGAGTTCGACCGCTTCGGCAACACCGTGCGCAGCCTCGAAGCCTCCAACCGGGCGCTGGCGCTCGGGCAGGGCACCGACGCGGCGAGCCAGCTCTCGACACTGGGCCTGGCCCAGTACGACACCGCGACCCGCGCGATCTGGCTCGACAGCCAGGCCACCTTCAGCGCCGACGGCCTCGACGAGGTCGCCTCGCTGGGGCCGCTGCACCGCGTCGCGCTCGACGCCGACCCGAACCAGCTCGTCAACGCCCGACACCACAGCTTGACCACCTACGACGAGGGCAGGCCGGACGGCACCGCCTACCACCTGGCCACCACGTCCCGCGACGGCGCGCAGGTCGTCGGCATGACCGGCGACCAGGACGTCAAGGTCAACAAGACTGGCTACACCCCGGCGATCGGCGGGACCTCCGGTTGGGCGCTGCGGCAGGCCACGACCGTCACTCTGGACGCCGAGGCCCCCGTTGGGTCCCTCGGCTCGGCCACGACGTCTGTGCGCTTCGATGCGCAGGGACGCGCGTTGGAGTCACGCCGACTCGGCGCAGGCCCCACCGACGCGGGCACCACCCTGGTGATCTTCTACACCGCGCTGGCGAACCCGGACGACTCCCGTTGTGGAAACCGGCCGGAATGGGCTGGCCAGGCCTGCATCACCCGCTCGGCGGGCGCGGTCACCGGCCACGACGCGACGCGTATGCCCGCCGATCTGTCGGTGAAGTGGGTCGAGTCCTATAGCCGCTTCGGCGAGGCCGACAAGATCACCGAGACCGCCGCGGGCAAGACCCGCACCACCCGCACCACCTACGACAGCGCCGACCGCGTCGCCTCGGTGGAGATCACCGGTGATGTGGGCACCGCGATCCAGAAGATCACCACCACCTACGACGCAGCAACCGGCGACGCGATCACCAGCTCCCTTGTGGACGGCACGGGTACGCCGACCGCGTCGATCAGCCGCGTGTTCGACAAGCTCGGGCGCATCACCAAGTACACCGACGCCGACGGCGCCTGGACATCCAGTGAATACGACCGATTCGGCAAACCGGCCAAGGTCACCGACTCGCTGGGCACCACCCAGACATTCACCTACGACCGGGCACTGGAACCCCGCGGCCTGCTCACCAAGATCACCGACAGCGTCGCAGGCGACCTCACCGCCAAGTACGGGCCCGACGGGCAGATCACCGAACAGGGACTGCCCGGCGGGGTGAAGGTGACCAACACCCTCGACCCGTCCGGCAAGCCGACCAACCGCGCCTACACCCGCACCTCCGACGGCGTGGTCATCGCCTACAGCCATGTTGTGGACAACATCCGCGGCCAGGCGTTGCAGCAGGACAACTCCTCGTCGTGGAAGACCTTCGCCTACGACCGCTGGGGCAGGCTCACCACGGCACAGCAGCAGTCCCGCTCGACCGGCGTGATCGTGCAGCGCGGCTACACCTACGACCAGCGCAGCAACCGCACCGGCAAGACCACCAAAACCGGTTCGGTGCCGTGGTCACTGCCGTTGGCCGGGGATCCGGTGGTGTCGCAGACGAACACCTACGACTCCGCCGACCGCATCACCAACACCGGCTACGTCTACGACGCGTTCGGCCGCATCACCTCCACCCCGTCCGGGGTGACCAACTCCTACTACGTCAACGATCTGGTCGCCGGTCAGCAGACCGCCTCGGCCCGGATGTCCTGGACCCTGGACCCGGCCCTGCGCTTCCGCCGCTTCACCTCTGAGAAGTGGGTCAGCGGGGCGTGGGCCAACGCGGTCACCAAGGTCAACCACTACGGCGCCGACGGCGACGAGCCGCGGTGGATCGCCGAGGACATCACCCAGGCAAATAACGTCACCCGCAACGTCGACGGCCCCGACGGCGACCTCGCCGTCACCACCGGCCAAACCGCCGCCGCCGGTGTCACCCTGCAGATGACCTCACTGCACGGCGACGTGATGGCCACCGTCGCGGTCAACACGACCACAAACACCATCACCGGCGCAGTCACACTGCTGGACTCCGACGAGTTCGGCATGCCCTCCACCGAGACCCCTGCCGCCGCGACCGCCCGCTACGGCTGGCTCGGCGGCAAGGACCGATCCTCCGAGGCCCTCGGCGGCGCCGTGCTCATGGGCGTGCGGCTCTACGACCCGGCAAGCGGCCGATTCTGGCAACAGGACCCCGAACCGGGCGGTTCGGCCACGCCGTATGACTACTGCGGCGCCGACCCGGTCAACTGCACCGACCTCGACGGCCGCGGGTTCTGGTCCTGGGTGAAGAACACCGTTGCCCCGATCGTGGCCAAGGTCGCCGAAGTCGCCTCCTACATCCCCGGCCCCATCGGCGGCATCGCCGCCGCCGTCTCCGCGGGCGCCTACGCGATCACCGGGAACTGGTCCAAAGCAGGGGAGATGGCATTGACCGCCGCCTCCAGCCTCATCGGCGCCAACACCGCCGTCAAGGCCTCGATGTCGGTGGTCAAGGTCGCATCCAAAGTCGTGCCGAAAGCGGTGTCCAGCGCCCGCAAGGCGGGCCGAGCCCTGGCGACCGGCGCCCGCAAGATCGCTTCCAAGTGCAACAACTCCTTCGCCCCGGACACGCCGATCCTGATGGCTGACGGCACCCTTCTACCGATCGACCAGATCCAGGAAGGCGACCTGGTCGCCGCCAGCGACCCGGCCACCGGGGACACCGTCGCCGAACCCGTCGTCAACGTCATCACCGGCTACGGCGTCAAACACCTGATCGAGTTCGCCATCGACGGCGGCGACAAACCCATCATCGCCACCGCCAACCACCCGATCTGGATCGACGGCAGGGGTTGGACCGACGCCGAGAACATCGGCATCGGCGACCGCGTCCTTATCCCGGGCGGCGCCACCGCCACCATCCGCCACGTCCGCGACCTAGGAACCGTGGCAGACCGGCTCGTCTACAACCTCACCGTCGCCGATCTGCACACCTATAGTGTCGTCACCGGCGACACCCCGATCGTCGTCCACAACGCTAGCTGTCTCGCCGCGAACAGGGCGGCTGGCAAGGCCCTCGAAAAGAGGGTCGAACAAGCGCTTCACAAGCGTTACGGAGCGGCGAACGTAGAAAGGCAAAAGTATTTCCGCACACCGATGGGAAAGCGGTACGCCGACTTCCATGTGAATGGTCCTGCCGGAAAGTTCAACGTGGAGGTCAAAGCGGGCAGATCTAGATATGGCTCGAAGCAGAGGAAGAAGGACGATTGGATCAATCAAACCCACGGTATTCCCACCTATGTGATTCGGAGGTAGTCGATGATGAAACGAGCCGACTTTGATGGCGTACTCCGTGAATTCGACTCGCAGATCAGGCGACACCCGACCATGGAACAGGGAAAGAAGGCGAAACGTAAATACGTCACCCGCGAAGGGGTTCAATTCGACTTCATTACCGACAAGTGGGGGTGGGATTCGGAAAGTGGATGGAAGTTCATTATTCGCGTGGTCGACACTAATCAACTCGATCAGTGGGGATACGCCCCATTTGAAGCGGGATTCGATGTCTTGACATCAATGGTCGCCGACATCGTCGGCGAGGCGTCGATCGCGAGCATCTATGATGACCGACCCGAACTGGGGAAAGAGACTCAAGCGTATTGGTTCGCGTTCGATACCCAAGACCGGCTTCGCGCCCTTCTGATCCTCATTCTCGATCCCGCTCTCGACGTTATTGGTACCTGGGTTCGCGAACATGTCACGAAATGATCGGATTCAGAGCCAGACAGGTTGGAGTCTTCAGCCGGTGGAGGCGATAGCGTTGGTGACGACGTGGCGGATCGCCTGCCGTTGGTGGACCGTCGACTGGCGAGGTGGTCGTCGCGCAGCGGATGGCAAATGACACCACCTGGACCCTGCGCCTTCACTGAGCCCTTTCATCCTGCGGTGATCTAGTAGTTCTGTAGGACGTGGATGGCTTTGGCCAGTCGGCCAGCGCGGCGTGGGCAGCATCGGAGTTTGCACAGGATGCGCCAGGTCTTGAGCTGGGCGTTGGCGCGTTTCGCCGGGGCCGCGGAGCCGGGCGTGAGCGCGGTTGGCGTCCTTCTGTGATTCCGGCTTGTTTCGGCCCTTGTACGGGGTGATCACCTGCCGTCCGAGCGGTCGTAGCCCTGGTAGCCCTTGTCGGCCAGGGCGATCAAACCGGCGGCGCGCGGGGCGGCGAGGATCAGGAAGGCGACCTGGTCGCCGCCAGCGACCCGGCCACCGGGGACACCGTCGCCGAACCCGTCGTCAACGTCATCACCGGCTACGGCGTCGTACACCTGATCGAGTTCACCGTCGACGGCGGCGACAAACCGATCATCGCCACCGCGAACCACCCGATCTGGATCGATGGCAAGGGCTGGACCGACGCCGACCACATCGGCATCGGCGACCGCGTCCTCATCCCGGGCGGCGCGACTGCCTCCATCCGTCACGTCCGCGACCTCGGCAACGTGGCAGACCGGTTCGTCTACAACCTCACCGTCGCCGACCTGCACGCCTAATAGTGTCGTCACCGGCGATACCCCGATCGTCGTCCACAACGCCAGCTGTTCGGGCGGAGGTGTGTACGTGCTGCGTGGAGCCGCAGCGGCAGGACAAACAACCTCGCCCGCCGACAGGCCGAGCATGCACGCAAGTACCCGGAACTGAAGTTTGAGGCCAGGCATCAAACGAACAACAGGGCACAGCGAGGGCTTGAGCAGTTGGTTCACCAGCAGTATCGCCCGGTGCTCAACCGCGTGGCACCGATCACGCGAAACAACAGGAACCAGGACAAATACATGCAAGCGGCTGCCGCATACCTGAGGAACCGACGATGAGCCACTCAGAACGGTTCACTCTCAAGGAAGGCCAAGTTTTCGGAATCCCGTTGCGAGACGGACTTGAAGGATACTGCCTGTGCTTGATCTCCCGCCGGCAGCCGCGCGGCCAGTTGGCGATGTGCTATGTATTCGGACCGCGGCTTGACGAACTACCGTCTGACCTTGGTGGCTGGGAGATCCCGCCCCCTGAGGACGCTGTCCTGACCGTTTCGTTGAGTCTTCTCCCCGCGCGTGGAGCTGGCTGGGTGGATCTTGGCCAGGCCAATGGGTTCGACCGGGACAAGTGGAAACTGACACGGGCGATCATTTGGGGCGGTGGTCCGGGTCGAAGCAATGTTGTGGTCGAATACGACGATAAGAACATCAGCAAAGCGATCGAGTATCGGCCACCGCTCGTGGACGAGCCTCTCGACGGCTATCCCATTGACGGCGTCAACGTCCCTCGGGTACTTGCGAGCGAACTCAATGATCTTCTTCCGCGTCGGGCATACTAGTGATCAGGAGAACGACGACTTCGGAGACTTTTCATTCCTGTGGTGATCTTGTCGCCTGCGGTGCGTGAGCGTTTCATCGTCACTTGCCAAATATTCGACCCAGGATGTCTGTGCTTAACGGCTTCTTGACTTTCTGCGTAGACCATTAATGGCTCCCAGGTTGAACCGGTGATCCCGAGCTTGGTGCTCGGATCACCCGATGGCCGACGCTAGGAAGCTACGGCGTGGGACGTACGTCACCGGTGATGGTTTGCTGATCGAGTTCGTCACCGATCGCCTCGGCATCCCCACCTACCTATGTGGTTCGGAGGTAGTCGACGATGAAACGAGCACAGTTCGATGACGTGCTTCGTGAGTTCGACGAGCAGATCATGATCCATCCGATCATGGAGGGGGCCAAGAGGCCGCGGCGCGGAAAGTACCTCACTCGCGAGCGCGTCATGATCGAGTTTGTCACACACCGAGATGGCTGGGACCCGGAGGATGGCTGGAGATTCCTGGTAGGGATCACCGACACAAATCGGACCGACGAGTGGGGGAACGCGTTGGACGGTGCGTACGTTCAGTACAACCCGGCGCGAGTGGTCGATGTGGTTGGTGAGACGGCGCTAATGGATCTCTATGACGATTGGCCGAAAGATAAAGAGGACGTCAAATACCTCTGGTTCATATTTGACGACCAAGAACGGCTTCGTGCCGTCCTGAACTTGGTCCTCAAGCCTGCACTCGATTTCATCGGTTCCTGGATTCGTGAGAATGTGACCCAATGAGCCGCATTGCCTGATCCTGTGGTTCTGTAGCTCGCCCATCGGAGGACCCGAAGAAGTCCGGAGTGGGGCGGGTATTTCATGCGCGAACCTTCGATCCAGGTAGGTCGCCGGCTCAGGTGTCAGAGGGTTGGGCGGCAGAGTCGGGCGACATCGGGCCACCGGCAGTCGCGAGGGGCGGTGATCACGTGGCTGGCGTGGCTCGGGTCGCGGGTGGTAGTGCGTCAACACATCCGGGTGCGTCGCCAACCCCACATAAGACAATCACTCACCGCGACAGGCTTAGACCGTGTCCTACGTGGTGATCTTGAGGAAGCAATTCCAGCAGGTCATCGCGGCGCGAGTTCGACTCGCAGATCGGACGACACCCGACCCAGGAGCAGGGTGAGAAGTCGAAACGGAAGTACCTTACCCGTGAAGGGGCCTTGTTCGATTTCATTACCTGAAAGTGGGGGTGGGACGCGGAAAGCGATGGCGGTTCTTGATTCTCGTGGTCGACATCAATCACATCGACCAGTGGGGAAATTCGTTTCCTGGAGCGGGGTTCGATGTCTGGCCGGACTTGGTGGCCGACATCGTCGGGCGGCGGGGATATCGCGGACCTCTACGATGACCGCCCCAGGCTCAGGGCTTGGTACCCATTCGATCACCAAGATCGCCTTCGCGCCGTACTGGATCTCATTCTCGATCCCGCGCTGGAAGTTATTGGCACCTGGATTTGCGAACGCATGATCAAGTGGTCAGATTCGGAGTCGGGGTAAGTTGGTCTAGGTGGGGCGCTGTCTTTCTCGTAGACGTCCGATCAAGGTGAGTGTGTCGGGCGAGGGTTTCGCGTCGATTTCGGCAAGTGCGCTGGTGAGCAGCGCGACCGTCCGGGATATCGCCTGGTGGTGCCCCGCGTGCGCCTGGGCGCGGACGATGGCCACGTAGACGGATTCGTTGTGCGGATCTATTCCGCGGATGTGTTCGAGAACGGCCAGAGTTTCAGTGCTGTCGCATGATCCCGCCGGTGAGACCAGGGAGCCGAGCGTGTCGAGTACGTCGCGACGCAGGCATTCCCGAGGGGCGTCGAGCCAGCCGCTGGTCAAGCCGTCACCAAGTTCGCCGTTGTGCAGGCCAGTGATCGTGCGCAGGGCGTCCTGGTCATCGCCACGGTTGCTGGCCGCTCGGAGCGCATGGTCGAGTTTCCAGAGGTCGACGGTGACGGTGTCGGGGTTGAGGCTGTAGTGGCCGTCCGCGTTGACGATCAGGTCGCCGATCACGTCACCGAGTTCGTCGCGTAGGGCGCGGCGAAGTTGGCTGAGGGTGGCGTGGAAGGAATTGTACGGGCGGTCGCCGGGGGCGTCCGGCCAGATCGTGGCGGCCAGCGTTTCCCTGCGGGCTCCTCCCGGATGCAGGGCAAGGTACACCAGAACCTCTCGCTGCCGCGGGGCGATTGCGTCGATTATGTCCACCGATCCGTCCGGGCCGTGATGATGCAGGTGCGGCCGACCCAGCACGACCAATTCCAGTGGTGGGTGCTGGCGCGACTCGGTGGTCTCGGCGTGCTTCGGGCGTGCCCGTGCCCCAGCCCAGTCAAGGTCAACTGGTGCTGTTCGGCACGGGACCATGGCGGCGGCTGTGGAGGGGATGTCGATGTGGACACGTGGCGAGGCCGTCATCGTCGGCGAGGGTGCCGGAGGGCGCTCGATGGAGTCGGTGGGATAGGAGAGGATTTCGACCTGGTCGGGATCGGATGCTCTAGCCGCCCACTGGCGTTCCTCCAGAGAGATGATCGTGGCGCCGCCGTCTCGTCCGCGCGGCGTGACCGGGTGTGGTGTGGCCTTGGTGAGGAGGTCCAGCAGACCGCGTGCGTCGTCGGCGGGCAGGGTGAACAGCCGGGTGCCGGTGAGCTCGGCGAGGTCGGAGCTGGTCGCGCTGACGGTGCCGTCGGCCCGGACGTGCGCAGTTCCGCCGGGCCGCCATTGTCCGATGAGGACTCCGACGATGCCCTGGGTCGAGCCGTTGTCGAGGATCGCCTGCACGCGGCGGTCGGCATGCGGTGACGGGTTGGCGACCAGAACCGCAGGTGATGGTGGTGTGGTGCCTCGGCGGGCACGCGCGAGCAGCTCGGCCTCCAGCACGTCGAGCGCGGCGTCCAGGTCATCGACGACTCGTAGGCCGCCGGGCAGACGTGGGGGAGCGGGATCACCGATGAGGGTAGGCAAGTCTGCGGCTGGTACGACGAGTTGGACGTCGTCGTGTCGGCTGGCGGCGATCAGGCTGACGACGAGAGCGCGGACTGCTTGCGCGGCGCCGGGCCCGACGAGGCCGAGTCCGCGGGTGCGGGCCAAGTCCAGGGCGATGGGGCGCCCGTCGTGAACCCCGACGACCGTGGTGGCGTCCTTGGGCAGCAGCGCGTCGGCGGTCGCGCTGGCGCGGTCGCGGAGCGCGACCTCGCTTGGGCACGACGCCGTGGGCGGGTCAGGTTGGATTGGGGCGCCGTTTTCGTCGCGTGGCAAGGTGGCGCGGTCGTAGGCGATCCGCAGGGAGCGCACGATCGGGGCGATGGTGTGCTCGTCTCGGACGCCGCTGCCGGGTCGGTAAAGCCGCCGCCGGCGCAACCGCACGGTGACCAGGGCCGCGGTGACCAGTGCGGCGAGCGCGAGACCGACGAACGCGCCTGTGTCGACCGTGATCGACGTGCCCGGGTGCCCTCCGGCCCGTGGGACGGCGTCCGGATCGGCCAGGGGCGGCGGGACTGGCATGGTCGGCGCTGACTCCGTAGTGGGAGGCGGCGCATCTGTGGGCGCTGCGACGGTGGATCGAGTGGTCGGTGGTGGGACGGTTGTCGGCGAGGTAGGTGCGGCTGGTTGTCCGCGTCGCTGCTCGCCGGCCACTGGATCGCTGGCCTGAGGCACCGCCTGGGGTATGGGAAGGCGAAGTGTCCATCCGGGACGGATATGGTTAGGGTCGCGGAAGATGCGCCCGTCGGTTTGGGTATGTCCGCGGTTGAGTTCCCAGATCTCGGGCCAGCGTGTGCCGTCGCCGAGTTCACGCTGCGCGATGCGCCACAGGCTGTCGTACACCCCACTTGACGGCGGGAGAACCACGGCTGTGCCCGGCGCCGCGACTTGGTCGGCTGGCGGCGCAGCATGCGGTAGCTGGATGGCGAACGCCACCGGGCGAACCGACGGGCCGGGCACCAGCGGGGCAGCGGCGGCGAGCCCCGCGTCTGGGCGGTCGCCAGCGGAGGCGGACGGGGCGGACATTGCGGCCCGCTGGCCGAGGACAGAGAACACGACCGCGCCAACCAGGACTCCGGCCGCGGTACGCAACGGGCCTGCGGGGATCTCGGGCCAGTGGGCCAGCCGTGCGGCGTCGACTCCGGCCAGGGCCACATCC
>Ga0247823_10001021_pt1 | contig 23637 bp, 25 predicted proteins | sample 13C_PalmiticAcid_2_FD_192426 | JGI IMG/M metagenome (GOLD analysis project Ga0247823, IMG submission 192426) | Soil microbial communities from agricultural site in Penn Yan, New York, United States - 13C_PalmiticAcid_Day30 | ecosystem: Environmental > Terrestrial > Soil > Agricultural land... | reverse complement strand
CTACCAGAGCACGCCCAACGACGGCTGGGACTACGACGGCGTGAACGAGTTCGTCACCTTCGACATGGACGGCAAGCGCATGGGCGCCAAGGCCGACCGCAACGGCTTCTTCTACGTGAACGACGCCGCCACCGGCAAGCTGGTCAACGCTTTCCCGTTCGTGAAGAAGGTGACCTGGGCCACCGGCATCGACCTCAAGACCGGCCGCCCCAACTTCGACGACACCAACCGCCCGGGCGACCCGACCGCCGCCGGCGGCGACGGTGCCAAAGGCAAGGCGGTGTTCTCCGCGCCGGGCTTCCTGGGCGGCAAGAACCAGATGCCCATGGCCTACAGCCCCAAGACCGGCCTGTTCTACGTGCCCACCAACGAGTGGGGCATGGAGATCTGGAACGAGCCCATCACCTACAAGAAGGGCGCGGCCTTCCTCGGCGCGGGCTTCACCATCAAGCCGCTGTTCGACGACCACATCGGTTCGCTGCGCGCGATCGATCCCAAGACCGGCAAGGTGGCCTGGGAAGTCAAGAACAGCGCGCCGCTGTGGGGCGGTGTGCTGACCGCCGGCGACCTCGTGTTCTGGGGCACGCCCGAGGGCTACCTGAAGGCCGCCGACGCCAAGACCGGCAAGGTGGTCTGGCAGTTCCAGACCGGCTCCGGCGTGGTCGCGCCGCCCATCACCTGGACCGAGGGCGGTGAGCAGTACGTCAGCGTGGTCTCGGGCTGGGGCGGTGCCGTGCCGCTGTGGGGCGGTGAAGTGGCCAAGAAGGTCAACTTCCTCGAACAGGGCGGCTCCGTCTGGACCTTCAAACTCATGAAGTGATGTGTTGTTGGGGGTGGCGCGGCCCTGGCCCTGCCACCCCTTTTTTCCCAGTTCCTTTTTCTCCGGTATCCGCCATGCGTCATCTCCTGATCCTTCCCACCTTGCTGGCCGGCCTGGCCCAGCACGCCACCGCCGCCGACGTGGCTGCTGTGGAACTTGCCAAGGCCAGCGGTTGCTACAGCTGCCATGCCAACGCCGACAAGGTGGTCGGCCCGGCCTTCAGCGCCATCGCCGACAAGTACGCGAGCGACAAGGACGCTGCGGCCTCGCTCGCGCAGTCGATCCAGAACGGCTCCAAAGGCAAGTGGGGCCGCGTGCCCATGCCGGGCCACCCCAGCCTGAGCGCGACCGACCTCAAGACGCTCTCGACCTGGGTGCTCACGGTCAAGCCCTGAGCCGGCCCACCCACCTGTCCCTGCCATGAGCGCGCAGACCGAGCTGTGCCACCCCCGCACCCTGCTGGGTGCGGCCCTTGCCGTGCTGTCCCGCGTGGGCGATGCGCGGTACCGGGCGCATGCCGAGTACCGGCTGGCCCGCTATGCCCAGGCGCGCGAGATCTGGGCCACGCTGGCCGAAGAGACGGGCAACGCCGAGGCCTGGTTCATGCTCGGCGTGCTGGCCGAAGAAGGCCTGGGCGAGCCACGCAACCCGGCCCGGGCCGAAGCGTTCTACCTGCGCGCCGCGCAGGCCGGCCACGCCAGGGCCTGGCTGCGGCCTACCTGACCCACACCGCCGTCAAACGCCCGCCCACCAGAAACCCCGGCGGCACCGGTTCCTCGCGCTCGAACTTCACCAGGCCCCGGCCCCGGCAGTACCACTCGCGGCTGGTGAGCGGCACGTCGGTGAAGCCGTTCACCGGGTCGGTGAAGAGGTTGAGCTTCGCCCGGCCCACGACCCGCAGGCAGGGCTTGTGCGTGCCGGTGGGTGTTGTCACCTCGTCGTCCACCGCCTCGATGCGCCAGGCCATCGGCGCGCGGTGGCTGTAGCGCAACTCGCGCGGGTGTTCGTTGCGGCGCAGGATCAGGTAGGGCACGGTGGGCGTGCTCCACTCGGTGCCCACTTCGTAGGGCGCCTTGAGCACCCACAGCGGCTCGGGGTCGGGCGTGGGTTCGCGGTCGATGTCGGTGCGCGTGGCCACGCGGCGAATGCCTTGTTCGTCGCTGAGCAGGTGGTAGCTCACACCGGCCGAATGGTGGCGCACCTGCGTGCGCTGGCCGGCCACGGTCTGCGGCGCGGTGACCGTGAGCGTCCATGCCTCGGGCGGCGGCGCTTCGTCGCTCTCCACCGTCACGGCGTAGACCATGCGCTCGCCCTCGACCAGCGGAAACCAGGCGTCGGCGGGCGCGGGCCGGCAACCAGCCAGCGCCAGGCCGGTCAGCGGCAGCGCGAGCAGGAGGGGCTTCATTTTTCAGGCAGCTGCGCGCGCGGCAGGTCGCTCAGCTTGATCTGCAGGCGGTCGTTGCCGGCCGGGCGCAGCCAGGCGAATCCGCCCGAGCCCGGCACCGGTTCGGTGCTGCCCATCTGCGTGTTGCCGTCGCGCGCCTTGCGCAGGCCATCGCCCAGGATGCGGTGCAGGTCCTTCTCGTAGGGCAGGCGGTGCACGCGCGGCATCGCCAGCGGCTGGTTGTCCTTCATCGGGTTGACCCAGATGTAGATCGCGCCGGCATGGCCCCGGCCCGGGCTGGGCTCGTCGAACACGGCAGAGAGCAGCACGAAGCGCGGGGGCAGGGCGTCGTCGCTCGGCCAGCCCGCGATGCCCTGCAGCGTGGCGTGGCTCAGCGTGTAGAAGCCGCTGACCAGCAGCACCGCGCCCAGCTTCACGCCCCAGTGCCAGCGCGTGGCCAGCAGCAGGCACAGCAACAGGAAGGCCAGCAGCGCGTACACCAGCACCAGCCACAGCAGTTGGGATGAGACGGTGGGGATCATCGGAGTCGGTGGTTCACAGGCCGGTGCGTTGCACGATGGCCAGCGGCCGGGTGTTGAGGTCGGTCACGGTGCCGGCCTCGTCGAGGGTGAAGCGCACCAGCGTGCGCTCGTCGCCCTTGCGCGGGATCTGCTGCGTGCCGGTGTAGACGATCTCCGCCTGCGGGTTCACCTTCACCACCGCCACCGACACGTCCACCGGCTGCTGGTCGCGCGAGTCGTAGTAGTGCGCGTTCACCACGTACTCGCCCGGCACCAGGCCGCGCAGGGTGACGATCTCCTGCCGCACCGGGCTGCGGATCTCGCGGCCGTTGACGATCACGCTGTTGTTCTTCGCGCCCCGGTCGTCGCGGTCCAGGTGCAGCATGCCGGCGTCGCGCTGGCGGAACCACAGCGTCTTGCCGCCCGGTTCGTTGACCCAGGCGTCCACGTCGTTGGGGTTGTTGTCGGGCCAGGACACGGTGACGATGAACTCGGCCTTGGCCGGAATGTCGCCGCTCTTGCGCGCCTTGGGGTTGAAGGCCAGCAGCGCGATGACGAAGCAGAAGACGAACGCGATCAGCATGTTGAACAACATGTCGTAGAACGGGTCGGTCTCGGTGTCACGGACCGCTCGGCCGATCGCCATGGCGCGCCTCCGGGGGTGGGCTGGCGGCCAGCGTGTCGGCGATGAGCGCATCGGCGAACCGGTCCAGCCGCATGAGCTGCAGGCCCAGCAGGATGTTGCCGGTGAGGCCGGTCACGGTGGTCAGCAGCGCGATGCCCAGGCCGCCGGTGAGGTTCTTGAGCAACTGGGTGGACTGGCTGGCATCGAAGCTCTGCACCTCGCCGAGCTGCAGCGCGAGGATGGAGAAGCCGATCACCTTGCCGAGCAGACCGAGCTTGAGCTGGATGCCGTTGAGCCACCAGGCCATCTCGTGCGGGCCGTGCGCGCGTTCGCCCAGCACCTGCAGCCAGACCTTGGGGTCGGCGCCGGGCCGGGCGCAGCCGGCGCGGTACTCGGCGCTCCAGGTGTCCAGCGGGTCTTCGCGCGCGCTGTCCAGCCGCAGGCGCTGCTCGCCCAGCACCCAGGCGCGGTGGCCGGCCCACAGCGAACCGCCGGCGAACAGCAGCACGATGACCACGGTGAGACCGGTGGGGTCGGCGTGCACCAGCCGGTGCCAGGCGCCGGCCTGCCACAGCAGCAGCGCGCCGAAACCCAGCAGGCCCATGAAGGCCAGCCACAGCAGGAAGAGGCCGCGCTCGGCGCGCTCCAGCGCGAACGGGCTGTGGCGCAGGCCGGGCAGGTGGCGGACCACGGCCGCACCCAGCATGGGCGGGTGGGGCGAGGCGGTGTTCATGCCGGCATCTCGGGGTGCAGGCCGCGCGACTCGGTGTCGCTGCGGAACACGATGGGGATGTGGCGCTGCGTGGGCGCCTGCTTCACCAGCTGCACCACCTTGTCGTGCTGGGGCGACTTGCTGCACACCGGGTCGGCCTGCGCCGCGTCGCCCGTGATCTGGAAGGCCTGGCAGCGGCAGCCGCCGAAGTCCTTGTGGCGCTCGTCGCAGTCGCGGCAGGGCGGCTTCATCCAGCCTTCGCCCCGGTAGGCGTTGAAGGCCTGGCTCTTCTGCCAGATGTCGGCCAGCGGTGTGTGCGCCACGTTGGGCAGGGCCAGGCCGGGCAGGTTGCGCGCGTTGTGGCAGGGCATGGCCAGGCCGTCGGGCGCGACCGAGAGGAACACCGAGCCCCAGCCGTTCATGCAGGCCTTGGGCCGCTGCTCGAAGTAGTCGGGCACCACGAACAGCAGCCGGCAGCGCGAGCCGATCTGCGCGCGGTAGCGGTTCACCACCGCCTCGGCTTCCACCAGCTGATCGTGCGTGGGCATGAGGTGGTCGCGGTTGATCCAGGCCCAGCCGTAGTACTGCGTGTTCGCGAGCTCGAGGTACTCCGCGCCCAGGTCCAGCGCCATCTCGATGATCTGGCCCACGTGCGGCAGGTTGTGCCGGTGCAGCACGCAGTTCATCACCATCGGCCAGTCGTGCGACTTGATGATGCGCGCCACCTTCTGCTTGAGTTCGAAGGTGCGCGTGTGGCTCAGGAAGTCGTTGAGCTCGCGCGTGCTGTCCTGGAACGAGAGCTGCACGTGGTCGAGGCCGGCGGCCTTCAGGCGCGTGGCGCGCGCGTCGGTCAGGCCCACGCCCGAGGTGATGAGGTTGGTGTAGTAGCCCAGCGCGTGCGCCTCCTGCACCAGCTCTTCCAGGTCGTCGCGCAGCAGCGGCTCACCGCCCGAGAAACCGAGCTGCGCCGCGCCCAGCGCGCGCGCCTGGCGCATCACGTCCACCCACTGCGCGGTGCTGAGTTCCTGCGGGATGCGCGCGTGCTGCGTGGGGTTGTAGCAGAACACGCAGTGCAGCGGGCAGCGGTAGGTGAGCTCGGCCAGCAGCCACAGCGGCGGGCCGGGGGCGTCAGTCGATCCAGCCACGGCGGCCTCCTTCTTCGATCAGGTCCTGCACCTGGCGGCCGATGCCCTGGATGGAAAACGTGGTCTCCAGCTCCTCCACGATGGCGGCCACGGTGCGTTCACCATCGCAGCGTTTCAGGATCTCGGCCGCGCTCTCGTTGAGTTGCACCATGCCCTCGGGGTAGAGCAGCACCCACCGATCTTGCGCGGGCTCGTGCTGCAGGCGGAAACGCCGCGAGAGCCTGGGGTGGTTCGACAAGGTGTTCATTGGCAGGCCTTTTCGATGGCGTCGAGCATGTTCCACAGGATGTCCAGCTTGAACTGCAGGATGTCCAGCGCGCGGTGCTGGGCCTCGCGGGTGTCGAAGTGATCCAGCGTGACGCGCAAGCCGTGTTCCACGTCGCGCCCGGCCAGCGGGATGCGGTTGCGGAAGTAGGCCAGCCCTTCGGCCTCGATCCAGGGGTAATGCGTGGGCCAGCTGGCCAGTCGGTCCTTGTGGATCTGGGGCGCGAACATCTCGGTGAGCGAGGAGCACACCGCCTCCTGCCAGGGCGCCCGTGCCGCGAAGTTCACGTAGGCATCGCAGGCGAAGCGCACGGCGGGCACCACGCCCTGCAGCGACCAGAGGTCTTCGCGCGTGAGGCCCACGGCCTCCCCGAGGCGCGTCCAGGCCTCGATGCCACCGGCGGCGGAACCCTCGTGGTCGCCGTGGCCGTCGTGGTCGAGGATGCGCTCGATCCACAGCCGGCGGTGCGCGCGGTCGGGCATGTTGGCGAGCACGGCGGCGTCCTTGCGCGGGATGCAGATCTGGTAATAGAAGCGGTTGGCGACCCAGCAGCGCAGCTCGTCGGGCGTGCAGCCGCCACTGTTCATGCGCACATTGAACGGGTGGTGGATGTGGTACGAGCGGCCCTTCTCGCGCAGCTGGGCTTCGAACTCGGTGCGCGTCCAGGCCGGCAGGCCGGTGGCGGGGCGGGGCGTGGTGGCGATGTCCATGGGGCGCCTGCGCTCAGAAGCGGATGTCCATGCCATCGCGCGCCACCTCGATGCGCCGGCGGGTCAGCTCGTCGCGCTCGGGTGAGTCCTCGATCAGGATGGGGTTGGTGTTGTTGATGTGGATCAGCAGCTTGCGCGTGCTCGCCGGCAGGCGCGCGAGCTGTTCGATCATGCCGCCGGGGCCGCTCTGCGGCAGGTGGCCCATGTCGGCCGCGGTCTTGGACGAAAGGCCCAGCCGCTGCATCTCGTCGCCGCTCCAGAAAGTGCCGTCCACCAGTACCACGGCGCAGGTGGCCATGAGCGCCAGCAGCTCGGGCGTGACCTCGCCCAGGCCGGGCGCGTAGAACACGCGCGCGCCGCTCTTCGGGTTGCGCAGCACCAGGCCGATGTTGTCGCCCGGGCGCGGGTTGCCGCGGAACGGCGAGTACGGCGGTGGCTTGGACGCGAGCGAGACCGCCTGCAGCTCGATGCCGTCGAGCCCGGGCGCGGTGAAGGTGCGGCCGTCGATGGGAATGGCGTGCGGCGCCACGCCGCAATAGTGCGAGAGGATGCCGGTGATGGGAAAGCCCTGGCCCAGTTCGGTGAGCACCTCGGGCGTGGCCAGCAGCGGCAGCGCGGCGGCGCGCTCGCGCAGCATCAGCAGGCCGGTGACGTGGTCGACCTGCGCGTCCATCAGCAGCACGGCGGCGATGCCGCTGTCGCGCACCTGGCGCGCGGGCTGCAGTTCCGGCGTGTGGCGGATCTGGGTGAGGATGTCGGGCGAGGCGTTGACCAGCAGCCAGTCCACGTCGTTGGCGCTGACCGCGATCGACGACTGCGTGCGCGCGTGGGCCATGACCTTTCGGCGGCGCACGCCGTCGCAGTTGGGGCAATTGCAGTTCCACTGCGGGAAACCGCCGCCGGCCGAAGAGCCCAGAACCCGGATGCGCATGGTGGATGGAGCCGATGAGGTGACAAAAAAGCGCACGCGCGGTTCGCGCGTGCGCCGGCCGGTCGCAGGGTCAGCGGTTGGCGATGTACATCGTGATCTCGAAGCCGAAGCGCAGGTCGGTGAAGGCGGGGGCGGTCCATTGCATGGTGTGTCTCCAGTGGGTTGGCATGAAACATGTCTGCAAGCCGGATGGCACCATCGCCACACCGGCCGCCACCCTGAACAGCAATATCGATGCCATGCCCAAGCCGCTGAACGACCCCCTCTGGCCCGCACCCCGGCGGCTCGCCGTCGGCGGCCTGCACCGCATCGCCTGGCGCGATGTCGGCGCGCCGCAGGGCGAACCCTGGCTGCTGTTGCACGGCGGGCCGGGCGGTGCCTGCCAGCCCGGCATGCTGCGGCCCTTCGACCTGCGCCGCCAGCGCGTGATCGCGCCCGACCAGCGCGGTGCCGGCGCCTCGCGCCCGCGCGGGCGCACGCAGGGCAACCACACCCTGGCGCTGGTGGCCGATCTGGAGCGGCTGCGCGAGCAGCTGGGCATCGAACGCTGGTCGGTGCTGGCGGGTTCCTGGGGCACGGTGGTGGCGCTGGCCTATGCGCAGCAGCACCCGGCGCGCGTGCAGCGCCTGGTGCTGCGCGGCGCCTTCGCGCTCACCCGCCGCGAGATCGGTGGCCTGTTGCTGCCATCGGCCAGGCGAGGGCAAACCCTGAGCGCGCCGACCTCGGTGTGGCCGGTCCGGCAGGGCGATGGGCTTCCCCTGGCGCTGCGGCGGCTGGCACACCTGATTCAAAACGGCACACCCGGTGTTGCATCGCTGCGCGTGTGGCGCGGCTGGGCGCTGCGCGAAACCGACGACGCCTTGCGCGGCCTGCGCCGCAGCCTGCGCCACGCGGTGCACACCGGCTCGCCGTGGTCCAACGCGATTCGCCGCGAATGGGGTGGCTGGCGGCGCCAGCAGCGGCGGGCGCTGGCGCGCCTGCGGCAACCCGGTGTGCAGCGCAGCGACCGGGCCGCCTGGGGCCGCTACCGGGTGCAGGCGCACTACCTGGCGCATCGGGGTTTCGTGCGCCCGGGCGAGCTGGACCGCGCGGTGGCCTCGCTGGCGCGCGAGCGCACGCCGGTGGACTGGGTGCACGGGCGCTTCGACGCCATCTGCCCGCCGGCCAACAGCGCCCGCTGGGCCGCGCAAGGCCGGCAGGCGCTGCACACGCCGCCTGCGGGTCACCTGGGTGGCGAGCCGGCGATGCTGGCGTGTCTGCGTGCGTGCGTGAGGCGCTCGTTGTCATGAGAGTGCTTGGCGCCTTGCTGTTCGCGCTGTGTTGCTCTGTGAGCGCTCAGGACCGCGAATGCCGGGACGGCGTGCCCTGGCAGCCGGTGGCGCCTGGCGTGTGGGCCTGGTCGCCGCCGCAGCCGCAGGAGGTCTCACCCGACAACGCCGGCCATGTGGTGCCGACCTCGGTGCTGATCGACGGCGGCGAGGCCCTGGTGGTGGACCCCGGCCCGAGCCGTCGCCATGGCGAGCGCGTGCGCGCCTCGCTGGCCTGCCGTTTCGGCGTGCAGGTGCGCTGGATCGTCAACACCCACGCGCACGCCGAGAACGTGCTCGCCAATGGCGCCTGGGCCGACCGCATCGAAACCGGCCAGACCACGGTGCTCGCCACCGAAGGCACGCGCCGGGCGATGGAGCAGCGCTGCCCGACCTGCCTGCAAAGCCTCATCGAACGCGCGGGCGCGCAGGCCATGGCGGACACGGCCATCGTGTGGCCCACGCGCAGCCTGGCCGAGGGCGAGGTGCTGGCGGTGGGCGCGCAGCGCCTGCGCGTGATGCGCGTGGAACAGGGCCACACCGAGAGCGACCTGGTGCTCTGGCATCCGCAAGCGGGCGTGTTGTGGGCCGGCGGCCTGGTGTACGGCGAGCGCCTGCCCGAACTCGCACAGGGCCGGGTGGACGCCTGGCTCGACGCGCTGGACCGCCTGCAGGCGTTGCGGCCGCGCCATGTGATCGGGGCGGTGGTGTCCAGCGCGCAGGGCGATGCAGCGCCCGCCGCATTGGCCGGCACGCGCGCCTACCTGCAGGGCTTGCGCGAGCGGGTGCTGCGCGCGATGGACGAGGGACGCCACGCCGGCGAGAGCACCGCCGTCGCGATGCCCGAATGGCGCGCCTGGGCCGGCCATGCGCAGCGCCAGGGCTTCAACGTGCAGCGCGCCTGGCGCGAGCTGGAACCGCTGTGGATGCAGCAGGCGCCGCCATCACCCGCCTCAACCGAGCAGGTCGGGCGGTAGCTGGTCCTTCTTGCGGTAGATGGTGTTGCGCGACACGCCCAGCGCCTTGGCCGCCGCCGACACATTGCCCTTGTGAAGGCGCAGCATCTGCGCCATGGCGCTGAGCGTCACGTCCTGCAGGCGCTGGCCGTCGCCCGGCGCCACCTCGGTCAGCGGCGAGGGCGGTGGCAGCGGTGTGCCGCCGAAAGCCTCGGGCAGGGTGGCTTCGGTGGGGTCGCCGGCCTGGGCGTGTTCCAGCTCGTCGAGGAAGTCGTCGGGCAGGTGCGCCACGTCGATCACGCCGTCGCTGCCCACCATCACGACGGCGGTGCGCAGCAGGTTGTGCAGCTGGCGGAAGTTGCCCGGCCACTGGTAGCGCTTGAACAGCGCCATGACGTTGGGTGCGATGCCGATCTGCTGGTCCTGCTCGCACAGCGCCTTGAGGATCTTGTGCACCACCAGCTCGAAGTCGGTGCGTTCGCGCAGCGCCGGCAGGCGCACCACCAGGCCGTTGAGGCGGTAGTAGAGGTCTTCGCGGAAATCGCCGCGCGTGATCATGTCCTTGAGGTTCTTGTGCGTGGCGCTGATCACCGTCACGTCCACCTCGACCTCCTTGCCCGCACCCAGCGGGCTGACCTTGCGGTCCTGCAGCACGCGCAGCAGGCGGGCCTGCAGGTGCTTGGGCATGTCGCCGATCTCGTCGAGGAACAGCGTGCCGCCGTGGGCCTGGAGGATCTTGCCGATGGAACCCTTCTTGCGCGCGCCGGTGAACGCGCCTTCTTCGTAGCCGAACAGCTCGGACTCGATCAGCGTGTCGGGGATCGAGGCGCAGTTCACCGACACGAAGGGGTTCGCCGAGCGCGTGGAATCGCCATGGATCGCCTGGGCCAGCAGGTCCTTGCCGGTGCCGGTCTCGCCGAGGATCATCACCGGGATGTCGCGCCCCGAAACCCGGCGCAGCTTGTGGATGACCGTCGACACCTGAGGGTCGCCCGTGTCGAGGTACTGCAGCGACGAGAACTGCGCCTTGCGGGCCATGGGCCTGGCCGTTTCGGCCGGGGCCGGCGCGGCGGGCGCCTCGGGCGCGGGGCCGGGCGGCTTGCCGCCGGACCACGGGTTGGCGGCCTTGATCTTCACGCGGCACCACACCGACACGCCGTTGTGCATGCACAGCTGCTTGGGCGTGGGCATGGAGCCGCTGAACAGCTCGAACAGGGCCGAGATCGGCAGGCCGAAGAGCGAGGAGAAGGTGTGCGCCTTCAGCGCGCTGAAAGGCAGGCCGATCTGGAACTGCGCGCTGCGGTTGGCCGAGAGGAAGCGCCCCTCGGGCGAGAACACCGCGATGCCTTCCACCAGCGTGCCCAGGAACTCGGAGCGGGTGTGGAAGTGGATGCGGATCGCCTTGGGGAAGATGTCCGCGAACATGTGGTTCTCGATCATCTGCGCCGACATGCGCACCAGCGCCAGCGTGTGCTGGTGGTAGCTGCGGTGGTCGCCCGTCACGTCCAGCGCGCCGATGACCTGCCCGTAGGGGTCGAAGATCGGTGAGCAGGAGCAGGTGAGGAACTTGTTGGCGTCCATGTAGTGCTGGCTGCCGTGCACGGTGAGCGCTTCTTCCTCGCTGAGCGCGGTGCCGATCGCGTTCGTGCCCTTGTTCTTCTCCGACCAGTCCATGCCGGGCGTGAGCGCGACCCGCGAGGCTTTTTCCAGGAAGTCGGTGTCGCCCAGCGAGTGCAGCACCAGGCCCTTGGCCGAGGTGAGCAGCACCATGCTGTGGGTGTTCACGATCTGGTCGTAGAGCGTCTCCATGACCGGTGCGGCGTGCTGGAACAGAAAGCGGTTCTCTTCCCGCGCGTCGTTGAGCAGGCCCACGCCGGGGCTGGAGAAATCGGGCGCGTCCGTGGAGTCGATGCCATAGGCCTGCGAGCGCTGGTGGGCCTCGCCGATGGGGTCGGGTGGCGCGTTGCCGTCCGGGCCGGGGGGCGCGGGCGCATCGTGTCTTCCGCCGGGAGGCGTGAAGAGGGCAGCACTCATGTTGTCTCCTGGATCCGGGGGAAATCCCCCCCAGTAGTCGGGCACCCATCGTGGCGGGTGCGCCGGGTCGTCAGACGGGCTGTCGTCTTGGTCGCGCGGGTTCATGCAATTCTCTTCATAACTGTCCCTGTGAGCAACACTGGTTAATCCCGAGATGCAACAGCTTGTCCCGGGTGTCTCACCACCCGGTTAGCAAGGAGCCCGCCAGCGTGCGTGCCAGGGGTGGCGCGCAAAGTTGACACACAAGGCGCCTGTGGCGCGGCGGACTGTGACATCCGGTGCGACCGCAGGCGACCGGGTGATTCAAATTGGGACACCTTGCATGGGCCTGACCCGCGCTGCGGGCCATGGCCTGCAACTTGCTGACACCCCCGGAAAAGATCCTTTCTGAACCGGAGACAACCCATGAAGATTTCGCGTTTCTCTCTTCCCCTGCGTGGTGTGCGCGGCCTGCTCGCGCTGGCCGTCACCTGCGGTGTGGCCGTGGTGATGGCGCACGGCGATGTGACACCGCAGGCGGTGGACACCAGCACCCTGCCGCAGCTCGGCACCAAGTGGCTCGATGCCAACCCCTACAGCAGCGGCCCCGCGAACAAGGAGGCGCTGCGCATCGGCACCTCGGCCTACAACCAGAACTGCGCGCGCTGCCACGGCCTGGAAGCGATCTCCGGCGGCATCTCGCCCGACCTGCGCAAGTTCGACGGCGAGTGCTCGGGCTACGCCGACGCGGGAAAGAAGGCCGCGTGCTTCAAGGAGATGGACGACTACTACATGGCCACGGTGCGCCGGGGCCGCGTGCGCGACGGGCGCGTGTACATGCCCCCGTTCGAGGGCACGCTCTCGCAGGAGGCGATCTGGTCGATCAAGACCTACCTCGAAACCCGCCGCGAGCCCTGAGCAGGAGGCGCGCATGAACACCCACCGCCACCCCGACCGCCGCCAGGTGCTGGCCGCGCTGCTGGCCGCCGGCATGCCGCTGGCGCACGCGCAGGCCGACCTGAGCGACCTCGAGCGCATCCGCGCCAACGGCGCGCTCAAGGTCGCGGTCTACAAAGACAACGCGCCGTTCTCCGACGGCCCGGCCAACGACCTCCACGGGCTGGACGTGTCGATCGCCGCCGCGCTGGCGCGCCAGCTCCAGCTGCGGCTGGCGCTGCTGCCGTTCGACGCGGGCGAGAACATGAACGACGACCTGCGCAACATGGTCTGGCGCGGCCACTACCTGGGTTACGGCCCGGCCGACGTGATGCTGCAGGTGCCGGTGGACCGCTACCTGATGCAGAAGAACCGGCAGGTGATGATCCTCGCGCCTTACATGCGCCAGCAACTGGTGCTGGCGCACGACACGCGCCGCATCGCCGAGGTGAACAGCCCCGAAGACCTCAAAGGCCAGCCGCTGGCGGCGGAGCAGGGCGCCGGCGCGGCCAGCGCGCTCATGGGCCATGGTGGCGGCCTGCTGCGCGCGCAGGTCGGCATCCACCACAGCGGCGAGCAGGCGGTGCAGGCGGTGGTGGAGGGCAAGGCCGCCGCCGCCTACGTGACGCGCGCGCAGGCCGAGTCGGTGCTCTCGCACACCGATCCGAAGCCGACCCACATCCGCCTGAGCACGCTCTCGCTTGGCCGGGTGCCCGACACCGGCTGGCCGGTGGGCATGGCGATCAAGGCCGAGAACAAGGACCTCGGCCTGGCGCTGGAAGGGGCCATGAAATCGATGCGCGACAGCGGCGAGCTGCTGGCCATCTTCCAGAAGCACGGGCTCACGCTCACCGCGCCCTGATCGTTGACCCTTTCATGAAAGCCACTGGTTGCGCGCGCAACCAGTGGCCTTTTTCTGGTGATCGGCCGGTGTGCCGCTTTGAGACAGCCGCCGCCCGGGTGCGCGGTTCCGGGACAGTGCGAAGGCGAAGGTGTGCAGTCGTGCAGCGTTTTCTCCCGGCAAACCCCATGGCATGAAACTTGAGGTGAGTGAAGGGCCTGCAGACACAACAGGCTTTGCCATCAACGTCCATCCTGAGGAAGACAACATGCTTTACGCAGCTCCCGGCGCCGCTGGCGCCAAGATCGCCTACAAGACCCATTACGACAACTTCATCGGCGGTCGCTGGGTCGCGCCGGTCAAAGGCCAGTACTTCGATGTGATCACGCCCGTCTCGGGCAAGGTCTACACGCGCGCCGCGCGCTCGACCGCCGAGGACGTCGAGCTCGCGCTCGATGCGGCGCACGCCGCCGCCGATGCCTGGGGCAAGACCTCGGCCGCCGAGCGCGCCAACGTGCTGCTGAAGATCGCCGACCGCATCGAACAGAACCTGGAGCTGCTGGCCTACGCCGAGACGGTGGACAACGGCAAGGCGATCCGCGAGACGCTCAACGCCGACATCCCGCTCACGGTGGACCACTTCCGCTACTTCGCGGGCTGCGTGCGCGCGCAGGAAGGCGCGCTGAGCAACATCGACGAGAACACCGTGGCGTACCACATCCAGGAGCCGCTGGGCGTGATCGGCCAGATCATCCCCTGGAACTTCCCCATCCTGATGGCGGCCTGGAAGCTCGCGCCCGCGCTGGGTGCCGGCAATGCCGTGGTGCTCAAGCCGGCCGAGTCCACGCCCATCTCCATCCTGATCCTGGCCGAACTCATCGCCGACCTGCTGCCGCCCGGTGTGCTCAACATCGTCAACGGCTACGGCCGCGAAGCCGGCATGCCGCTGGCCACCAGCAAGCGCATCGCCAAGATCGCCTTCACCGGCTCCACCACCACCGGGCGCGTGATCGCGCAGGCGGCGGCGAACAACCTGATCCCCGCCACGCTGGAACTCGGCGGCAAGTCGCCGAACATCTTCTTCGCCGACGTGATGGACAAGGACGACGCCTTCCTGGACAAGGCGATCGAAGGCCTGGTGCTGTTCGCCTTCAACCAGGGCGAGGTCTGCACCTGCCCCAGCCGCGCGCTGATCCAGGAAAGCATCTACGACAAGTTCATGGAACGCGTGCTCAAGCGCGTGGCCGCGATCAAGCACGCGAACCCGCTGGACACCGACAGCATGATGGGCGCGCAGGCCAGCAAGGAACAGCTGACCAAGATCCTCTCGTACCTCGACCTGGGCAAGCAGGAAGGCGCCGAGGTGCTGGCCGGCGGCGGGCAGGCGAACCTGGGCGGCGACCTGGAAGGCGGCTACTACGTGCAGCCCACGCTGTTCAAGGGCCACAACAAGATGCGCATCTTCCAGGAAGAAATCTTCGGCCCCGTGCTGGCCGTGACCACTTTCAAAGACGAAGCCGAAGCCCTGGCGATCGCCAACGACACGCTGTACGGCCTGGGTGCCGGCGTGTGGAGCCGCAACGGCAACGTGGCCTATCGCATGGGCCGCGCCATCAAGGCCGGCCGCGTGTGGACCAACTGCTACCACGCCTACCCCGCGCACGCGGCCTTCGGCGGCTACAAGGAATCGGGCATCGGCCGCGAGACGCACAAGATGATGCTGGACCACTACCAGCAGACCAAGAACTTGCTGGTGAGCTATTCCGAAAACAAGCTGGGCTTCTTCTGAGCGACCCGGCGCAAGATGCATGACTCGGGGAGGCGGGCGACCGCTTCCCCATTTTTTCATCGAGGAGACACCATGGTTGAACGAGTGATTGCCACGCCGGCCGCCGTCGAGCTCATCGAGCACCTCAAGCGGCAGCACGGTCCCGGGCTCATGTTCCACCAGAGCGGCGGCTGTTGCGACAACAGCGCGGCCAACTGCTACCTGCTGGGCGAGATCACCACCGGCGCGGGCGACGTGTACCTGGGCGACATCGGCGGCTGCCCGTTCTACATCGGCAAGGCGCAGTACGAGTACTGGCGGCACACGCAACTCATCATCGACGTGATCGAGGGCCACGGTGGCACCTTCTCGCTCGAAGGGCCGGAAGGCAAGGCCTTCCACACGCGCTCGCGCGTGTTCACGGTGAAGGAAATGGCGGAGCTGGAGGCGCAGGCCTCGCCCTGAGCCACCGCAAGGCTCAGGACAACCAGTCTTCCGCGTCAGGCCGACGCGGATCGCCGACCGGTGGCGGTGGTGGAGGCGGTGCTTCCATGGCGGCGAGTTGCTCCAGCACGAAGGCGCTTTCCTTCATCACTTCCTCGAACAGCAGGCGAACCCGCAACCGCGCCGCCTTCAGCGCGGCGAGTTGCTGAGTGACCCTTTCGCGGTCCGATGGGGTGAGATCGCCGGCGAGGGCTTTGAATGCGCGTTCGATGTCGGCCAGCTCGGCCTCGGCCTTTTTCCACGCGTGGAATTTGGGAGAGGGAATGTCCATGCCCCAGCATGCAAGGCGGTTGTTCTGGCGCGGGTAGGAGAATGCCCCGTGTCGGCGAAGGAGATGGCCGGGCACCTGTCCTACACCTCTGGCGCGCTCCCTCGCCTACGATGTGGCATCTGAAAAAAGGAGATGACCGCGCATGTCTTCGATCCTCCTCAACAGGGTGCCGGGCATCGCCGGGGCGGATGCCCACGTGCTGCGGTGGTGGCAGGCGATGTGCGCGCTGGCGGCGGTGAACGTCTGCCTGTGGCTGGCCGCGTGGCACCTGGCGCCGGTGACCGGCTTCCCCGGTGCGCTGCAGCTCGCCTTGTCCGGCGTCTACGTGCTGGTGTGCGCCTACCGTTCGGTGTTCCCCCGGGTGGACCTGGAGCGGCTCGTGGTGGTGGACACGCGCCTGTCCAACATCTTCCTCGGTCGCACCGCGGCCACGGTGGCCGAGATCTGCTTCGCGCTGCAACTCGGCTTGCTCATCCACGGGCTGGGCGCACACGCCGGCTTGCCGTGGGTGCAAATCGCCGCCTGGGCCGTGCCGGTCTTCATGGTGGTGGCGCAGGGCTTCTGCTGGCACAGCGTGCTCACGCTCAACCACATCACCCAGGCCGTCGAGTCCCTGCTGTGGGCGGCGGGTTTTTCCTGGATGGCGATTCTGCTGGGGGTCACCGCGCTCCACAGCAGCGGGTGGGTCCACGCGGTGGCGATCTTCGGGCTTCTTTGCGCCCTGGCCTTCGTCGCGTATGTGCTGAGCGTGGATGCGCCGATGTACTGGCGCCGCTACCGCCTGGGTCGTGCGAACGGGCAGAGCTACCTGTGCCTGGAGCAGGGCGCGCGCGATGCCTGGCAGCGCCGGGTGTGCAGCGGCAACTGGACGGCCTGGAAAGCCGATGCGCTCTGGCTCACGCCGTATTTCAGCGTCGGGGTCTGGCTGAGCATCGCCATGGTGTGGGTGCCTGGCCGCTGAGCGCCGCGGGGAAGCCGGGTCGGTACAGTACCGGTCTCTTCCATTCCGTTCGACATCTCTATGCGCCAAGCTCCGCGTGTTGCTCTTGTGACAGGGTCTACCTCAGGCATCGGTGCGGCGATCGCGCGCCGGCTGTCCAGCGATGGCTATGCCGTCGTCCTGCATTCACGCAACTCTGTGGATGTGGGCCTCTCCATGGCGCGTGAGCTGGGCCTGGCCGCCTACGTGCAGGCCGACCTCGCGGACGATGCCGACCGGATCCGGTTGGTGCAGGAAGCGGTTGCGCCATGGGGGCGCCTGGACGTCGTGGTGAACAACGCGGGCATCAGCCGCGTCGTGCCCCATGCCGACCTGGCGGCTGCCACGCCCGACCTGTGGCGCGAGCTGCACGAGGTCAACGTCATTGCGCCGTTTCGCATCGTTGCAGAAGCCGAGGCCGCGCTGCGGGCGTCTGCCGCGGCCACGGGCGTGCCTGCCTGCGTGATCAATGTGAGTTCGCATGCCGGCGTTCGCCCGAAAGGGGCTTCGATTCCTTATGCCGCGACGAAAGCGGCGCTGAACCATGTCACGCGTTTGCTGGCCGTGTCACTGGCGCCCGATGTCCGTGTGAATGCCGTCGCGCCGGGGCTCGTGGACACGCCCTTGACCGCCGACTGGACGCAGGCCCAGCAGCTGTGGCGAGAGCGCGCGCCGATGCGGCGGGCGGCGAGCCCTGAAGACATTGCGCAAGCAGTGTCCATGCTGGTTGAGTCCAATTACCTGACGGGTGAGATTCTGCTTTCTGATGGTGGGTTGAATCTCACGTAGTGCCGAGAAGACGGGCTCGTTTCGAGTTTCGCCAACGGTGACTCCCCCATCGCGAAGCCGCGAAGCCAAGGCGTGCATACAATTCATTACAAGTTGCCCGGAGCAACCGGGCGATGAGATTCAGGGGGAATCGTTTTGACGGACTGGTTCAATCGAGCGCGGGGCGAGTGCCTTCTGCGCATCCTCGGCGTGGGCCTGTTGAGTTTGCTCGGGATGGCCAACAACGCCCATGCGGCCATCTCGCCTCCGGCCAAGGGCCCGGCGCCTGCTTGGGTCAAATCCATCTCGCTGGACGAGCACGCCCCCGTGCCGATGGAGCAGATCCGCGGCGGCGTGTACTACCTGTTGGCCGATCGACAGACCCGCGTGTCCGGCACGGACCGGCAGATGTTCAACCGGTTTGCCATCAAGGCGGTGAACGACAAGGGCCTGGAGCAGGCGGCCAATGTCGACATCGATTTCGATCCCGCCTACCAGCGCCTGCAGCTGCACACCCTGGCCGTGCACCGGCAGGGGAAGGTCATTTCTCAACTGACCACGGCGCCGATCCGCACGCTGCAACGCGAGAAAGAGCTCGAGGCCCTGGTCCTCGATGGCCGCCTCACCGTCAGTGTTCTTCTGCAGGATGTGCGGGTGGGCGATGTGGTCGAGTACGCCTACACCTTGCAGGGGTCGAGGCCGGAGACGCGAGGCCACCATTTCGGGGCTTTCGACATGCAGTGGAGCAGCCCCGTGCACGCGCTGTACACCCGATTGCTGTGGCCCGCCGAGCGACCGATCCAGTTCAAGAACAACCACGTGGGGGAGCCCGCCGCCGAGCGTGTGCAGGGCGGCTTGCGCGAGTTCGAATGGCCGGTGCGGGCGGTGCCCGGCTTGCATGTGAGTGACGAGGCGCCGGTCTGGTACGACCCCTATCCCTTCGTGCAGTGGAGTTCGTTTCGTGACTGGGGCGAGGTGAGCCGATGGGCGGAGCCGCTGTACGCGGTGCCGAAGCTGCCCGCCGGCGAATTGAGCGCAGAGGTGGATCGCATTCGCCGCACCCATGCCGACCCCGGCGACCAGGTGGTGGCGGTGCTTCACTTCGTGCAGAAGAACATCCGGTACATGAGCGTGGTCATGGGCGCAGGCTCCTACACCCCCAGCCAGCCTGGGGTGGTGCTGGCCCGCCGCTTCGGGGATTGCAAGGACAAGACCCTGCTCACGCTGACCATGCTGAAGGCGCTGGGCATCGAGGCGCGGGCCGGGCTGGTCAACACCCGCATCCGCGAAGGTGTGGTGCAGCGCATCCCTTCGGCCGCCGCTTTTGACCACGTGCTGGTCCGGGTGCAGGTCCATGGGCAGTCGTATTGGATCGACCCGACGCGGTATCCGCAGACCGGGCCGATCCATGCCATCTCGCAACCGTACTTCGGCCATGCGCTCATCATCGACCCGGCCACGCGGGACTTGGAGCCCATGCCGCGCGGCGATGCCACGCAGACCAAGCGCAAGATCCGCACGGAGTTCGACGCGACACAAGGCATCGGCAAGACGGCCACCCTGACCGTCACCACCGAGTTGACCGGCCTGAGCGCCGAAGAGCTGCGCAACAACCTTTCCGGGAGCAACCAGGAAGCGGTGCAGCGCGACTACCTGAACTTCTACGGCGCTTACTACCCCGGCATCGTGGCCGCCGGGCCGATGGCGGTGGACGACAACACGCAGACCAATGTGCTGACCGTGGTCGAGCGCTACCAGATCGCCGATTTCTGGACCCCGGGTGACAAGCCCGGGATGCTGGAGGCCAACATCTGGGTGCCTGACATGCGCAGCGAGCTGAAGACACCGCGCGAGCGGGTGCGCAACGCGCCGCTGGCGATCCCCCATCCGATGGTGGTCGAGAACACCACGGTGGTTCGTCTGCCCGAAGACTGGCCTGTCGACCCCGAGCGCGCCGTCGTTCGACATCCGGCCTTCGAGTTCACGGACGAGCTGACCACCACGCCTGTCCTGCTCACGCGGGTGAGCCGCTACGCCTCGCTGAGCGACCACGTGAGGGCGGAGGACATGGCCGACTACGCGAAGAAGCTGGAAGACGCACGCGGTGCGATGGGGCTGGTGCTCACCCACACCCCACCCAGCGCTGCCGCACCGGCTGAGGCCGCCCCGATCCCGTTGGAGGGGTGGTGGTGGGGGGGCCTGGCTGTCTACTTCTCGCTCCTGGGGGCGGCCTTCTACGGCATCGTCCGCAAGTTCGGTCGACAGGGAGATGGGGCGGTGCCTGTGGACGAAGTGGTGTACGCAGGCTTCTGGATCAGGGTCGGCGCAGCGCTGCTCGACACCTTGCTTCTCGTGCTTGTCACGATTCCTTTGCTCGTGTCCATCTATGGGTGGGCCTATTTCGACGAAGCCCAGATGGGGGCATTTGCGGGAACCGCAGACATTCTCATTTCCTGGGTGGCGCCCATTGTGGCGGCGATCCTGTTCTGGCTGTACACGCAGGCCACCCCCGGGAAGATGCTCGTCTCCGTCAAGATCGTGGACGCCAGGACGGGCGGCAAGCTCTCCGTGGGACAGTGCATCGGCCGGTACCTGGGTTACTTTGTCGCCACCCTTCCGCTCGGAATCGGGCTGCTGTGGGTGGCGTTCGACGCCAGGAAACAAGGGTGGCACGACAAGCTGGCCCGCACGGTCGTCATTCGCACCAGACGCCAGAAGCCGACCTTCGAGAACACGAGAGAAACATGACCGGTTCCTTGCTCGTGCCCACGCCGCTTGGAAACCTCAGGTCATCGGCCAAATGCAGATGCTGGATCTCGCGGGCCTTGTGAGGGAGCATCATGAAAGCTGTTCATTGGTTCCATCTCGTGCCCGCGCTTGCACTTGTATTGGGTTGCAGCGTCGCTCGTGCTGAGGTGTACCGCTGGAAAGACAGCAACGGCCAGGTCCATTTCGGAGACCGGCCGGATCCCACTTCGCAGGGAGCGAAGAAGGTGGTTGTTCCACCCCCCAATCTGGCAAAGAGCCATGAGGTCACTCCGAAGCCGACTTCTGTCGGCACGACAAAGGCCCAATCGGATGGCGATACCGGCACTTCAACAATCCCTCAGGACGCTGCCGAAAGGCCCAAGCCTGAACCGGCACGCAAACTAGGCATTGCCGCACAACGCAAAGACAGCTGCCAAGCGAAGTGGGCTGCCTTTGAAGCCAGCGCGGCTTGCTTTGGCACTTGCGGCAAGAGCAACGGTGGGGGAAGAACAAGAAACAATGCCGGCTGTGAGCATTGCAGCGAAGCGCCGAGGCCGAATTGTTGATGACAGCAAAGGGCCCGCTTCGAGCCTCGGCTACGATGCCGTGCATCGGCCAGAAGCGGACATCCAACCCACGATGAAAACTCTTTGTCCCACCTGTTGCCAACGCGGCATTTCGGAAATGGCAAAGCGATGGTCCAGTCGCGGGGGACCTGCAAAATGTGAGTTGTGCGGAGCGATGAGCCATGCCCTTTCCAGCACTTCGAATGGCATTTGGGTAGGAACTCTTCTATCCTTCGCTGGGCTCTCTGTTGCTGCGGCTCTTTTGAACATCCCGATGCGTGTCGGGATTGGGGCTGTGGTTCTGCTCACTGCGCTCATCAACATCGCCATGTGGAGGCGCGTCGAGCTGGTCCCTATTGCGCAAGAGGACGCTGTAACCGCCAAGAAGGTCAACTGGCTCCTGGCAGGGCTCTACGCCTTGTTCGCGCTGTTTCACTAAAGGTCAATTCACGGCCCGGTTCAGCCTGAGCTAGCATGGCGGTCATCGGCCAGAAGCGGACGGTCGCCTCTATTGCATACTCCCGAGATCGCACCAGACAAACGGAAGCTATGGACCGCGAGCACAAGGGAGCACGCTACACAACGCTGATGGTCAGTGACATTCAGCGCGACGGCATGGGATTGGAGCTGCACTGGACGGTGGGGGGACAAGACTCGGTTGTCGCTGAAATCTTCTTCTCAGATTCCGAACCTTCATGGACGTTGAACACGTTTGATTGCGACGTCCCACTCGAGCTAGTCGAAGAGCTGATCGCCGAAGCAAAGCGGCGCCTTCCTCCAACGATGGCCTAGCAGCACCGGACTGCCATCTAGAGACGTCCGCTTCCGAGAAATCTGGATGGCTGCTTCGGGCCCTAAGCGGACTTGCCACTCATTCTGAAGTACCCACCGAACCGGGTGCGCTAGCCAACTGGCAGGTAACTGCGCTAAGTATTGCTATGGCAAGATGCGCGCGACTTAAACTTCAGTGGAGTTAGGGAAAGTGAAGCAAGACCAACACGAAGAATGGGCTGTACCGCTTGGCGTCAGCATCTTGTTCCTGCTCATCAGTTGCTTGGCTCTCATTGCCGCTGGCGGTTGGAAGTGGTTTGCCGAGTTCTTAACTACCACGGCTGCATCATGGGCGCAGGCGTTGCTTACCGCCGTTGCCATTATCGTGACGGGCGTAATCGCCCGCTCTACCGAACGCAAGGTTCGGCTGAAAGAAGAGAGCCAGCGTCGAAGAGACTTTCGAGCCGTACAGGCGTTTCTTCCCGAGGCATTGAGCGACTTGGTTGCCTATCTCAGGGCGAGTGCAGAGGTACTGAACTCAGCATTTGATGCCGGCGGTCCCGCTCCCGCTGGCACCGCTATGCCGGCGCTGCCGAACTCCGTTCGGCCGATATTCCGGGACTGCATCCAGCACGCAACACCGGCTGTCGGAGAGCACTTGGCCACGATTTTGAGAAGCCTACAGATCCATCACGCCCGTTTGCAAGAGCTCGTCACCGGCGGATCCAGTATTCCAATGAGGATGACAATCCTCAGCTACATGTATAGCCTGGGCGAGATCAAGGTGATGGTGAATCGCCTCTTTCCATTCGCGCGAAACGACGTCGACGACTTTGAGCCTTGGACTGTAGAGTTCAAGGAGTTCAGGACAGCATATTTCAATCTTGACATCGACCCGGACGACGTCGAGTCGGCTGGCATAGGTACGCTGTCCGAATTCACGAAGCGCAGGGTGCCACGCCTAAGCTCAACTTTCCGGCATCCTCCAATGGCCTCGTCAGCTACTGACGTGGCTTAAAAGCCCGTGGGGCGCCGGCCCGCTCTTGCTGGACTTACGCAATCTTGCAGACCCTTCGTTCTTCCTCAGCTGCGGCGATGAAGGCGGCAAGCCCTATGTGTGCCCCCGACTAGGCCCTAAGTTCTGCGTCCCTCAGCCGTTGAGGCGCGGCGTATCGTATGTAGAGGTCTGGATCTCCATTTGCCGGGGGGCTAGGCAGATCAGAGCTGATCGCATGTGTTACCTCTGGCTTTTCAGGTGGCCTGCCTGCAGGAATTTTCCGCTGCACGTGAATGTCTGGTTGTGGCCGATTGCAGAAGTCTAGCTCGCGCTCGACTTCAAGGGTTCTGCCATGCCCATCTTGATAGATTCCCGCATGCCGGAGACCGCCAGCAAGTACAGGGTCTCTTGAATGGCGGCTCAGTCTCCCGGGGACACAAGAACCGCGCTGCTGCGTTTGCCCGTTATGGGCACGGGACGATGTGAGTCGTGGGCCTCGTCGATCAATCGATTCAGATGGACTCGGGCCTCGTTCACCGTGACAGGATTCGCCATAAAACCTCCAACGCTTGCTTTTGGAATGTACGTCTTTCAATCGGGACGTGATTCGGCTTGGATTTTTTACTCGCAGAAAACGAATGCTTTTGACGTATTGGTGTAGAGTCTCTCCCGCTCACGAAAAAGGTGAGCCGGGTGTGAGAACCCGTAGCATCGCAGTCATCGAGGCTGCATTTCATCGACAAGGATTGCAGCCTTTGTCGTTCTGGCTCCGCTTTTTCTGGCGGCCTGGACGGGAGGTCGCAAGGCCTGCCGGTTTCGACTGCGATGCCCGGTTCTCACCCCGTTCGGGCCGCCGCCACTCTGTCACGTGGCGGCGGCTGTTCTCCAACGAACAGGGAAGGCCGGCACCCATGCCCAAGCTGCAGCACAAGCAACAGAAGATCGCGGTGTTGATCGACGCGGAGAACGTCTCCCACGCGCTGATCCGTTCCATCCTGTTGCGCGCCGCCTGTTACGGCTCGCTCATCGTCAAGCGCGCGTATGCGGACTGGACGCGCCCGCAGATGAGCCGCTTCAAGAACGTGCTGCTCTACAACGC
>Ga0247823_10001020_pt1 | contig 23652 bp, 21 predicted proteins | sample 13C_PalmiticAcid_2_FD_192426 | JGI IMG/M metagenome (GOLD analysis project Ga0247823, IMG submission 192426) | Soil microbial communities from agricultural site in Penn Yan, New York, United States - 13C_PalmiticAcid_Day30 | ecosystem: Environmental > Terrestrial > Soil > Agricultural land... | reverse complement strand
GGTGTAGGGCCCGCGCGCATGGAACTGCTGCTCGACCGCGGGCCCTACACCCTCGATGGTGAGCGCGCCCTGCTTCGCGAACACAAGATCGACGCGGTCGTCACCAAGGACAGCGGCGGCGACCTGACCGTCGCGAAGCTCGACGCGGCGCGAGCGCTCGGGCTGCCGGTCGTCGTGGTCCGGCGGCCGACGATCCCGGACGTGTCGACGGTGGCCACTGTCGGCGAGGTGCTCGACTGGCTCGGGTCAGGGTGAGGCCTGGACCAGCAGTTCGATCCCGTCGAGCGTCCTGGCCAGGCCGAAGTCGAAGCCGTCGGTGTCGAACGCGCCCGCCGCGGCCACCTTCGACAGCGCGGGGAACTTCTCCGCGGTGACGTAGGCGTTGATCAGCGGCTCCCGCTCGGCCCACCACTCGATCTCGGTGAGGCCGCTGCGCGCCGAGGCGAGCTGGGAGTCGACCGACAGCGTCGCCAGGCCCCGAACATAGCCTTCGAGCAGCAGGAACACCCCGAGCATGTGGTGGGCGTCGAGGCCTGCCGACTCGATTACCGTCAGCAGCGCGTCCATGCGCACCGTCTCGTTCGGGCCCTGCAGCTCGTGCGCGCACGGCGCCAGCAGCAGCCACGGGTGCCGGTGGTAGAGCGCCCACAGGTCACGCGCGTAGGTTTCCAGAGCGGGCCGCCAGCCCGCTGCCTTGTCCGGGACGGCGGTCTCGCCGACGACGTGGTCGCGCATGGCGGCGACCAGATCGGCCTTGCCGGGAACGTAGGTGTAGAGCGACATGGTGCCGACGCCGAGCTTCTCCGCGACCCGGCGCATCGACAGGTCGGCCAGGCCGTCCCGGTCGGCGAGCTCGATCCCGGCCGCCACCACCGTGTCGATGGTCAGGCCGGGTTTGCGTCCGCGTCCGGCGTCGCCTGGGGCGCGCCAGAGCAGCGCCATCGTCCGCGCGGGCTCCCTGCGCTCGATCTTCTCCGCCACGCCCGGCACCTCTCGTAGGATGTACGGTACAGTGTACGAAAATAGTCCGTACGGTGTACCGTACAGCCTGAGACGATCTGGGGGAAATGCATGATCGCGGCCGACGCCGCTCAGCGGCTCGCGCGGTGCGCCGCCGTGTTCGAACCCGGTGAGCCCGCCCGGATGGGGTCGGTCGCCTTCCATGGCGACCTGCCCGACGGCGTCGGGTCGGCGGGGGAGCTGACCATCGCCGAACCCGACGGCGGCACGGCGACGGTCCCGGTCGTCCGGTTGCCTGTCGCGGCCGCCGTTCCCGTGTTGACCAGGGCCCGCAGGGGTGCCGACGCTCATCCGGCCGCCGCGTTCTGGGGTGCCGCGGTGCTCGTCGGGCTCCAGTTGGTCGCCCGCGGGCGGATCCTGCCCGGCATCACGGTCAACGGCTTCGACTCGTGGCGCGCGGGTCCGCTCGACCCGGGTGACGTCGACCGGCTGCGTGAGCTGGCCGATGCCATGCCCGCCGCGACGCGCGCGGTCCCTGTTCCTGGCCGAGCTCCCGCCGAACTGGCCGACCCGCACACCCTGGTTCGCGGCTTCATCGACGCTGTCGCGGACGGGATGCCACGCACGGCCGCGGCCGCCGTCGTTGCAGGTGGACCGCTGTTCGCCGCGCGCAAGCCGGTCAAGGCGCCCCGGCTGCGCGCCTGGTCCGAGGAGGTGTCCGCGGCGCTCGACGCGGGCGTGCGGATCTCGCTGCGCGTCGAGGTTCCCGGCGACGACTATGCGGCGGGCAAGTTTCATGCCGTCGTCCAGGCGCATTCCCTGGCCGATCCGGCGGTGGTCGCCGATGTGGCCGACCTGTGGGACCGCGGCGGCTCGGTCCGGGTCGACGTGACGATGGCCGTGCGCCGGGCCGCGCGGGTCTGGTCGCCCATGCTGCGGCTGCTCTCCCGCGGCGTGCCCGACCGGGTGATCCTCGACGACGCCGACGTCACCGAGCTGTTCCAACTCGCCCCGCGGCTGACCGCGGCGGGTGTCGAGGTGCACTGGCCGAGGGAGCTGTTGGCGCCGATCACCGCGCGGGCGGCGATCAGCGGCGCCGCACCGTCGGACATGCGCTCGGCGCTGGGCGGGGGCGCGCTGCTGGCGTTCGACTGGCAGCTGGCCATGGGCGGCCAGCCGCTGACGAAAGCCGAGCTCGACCAGCTCGCCGAGGCGCACCGGCCGGTTGTGCGGCTGCGCGACCAGTGGGTCCTGGTCGACCCGGAGGTGGCCCGCAAGGCGCGCGAGCGGGAGATGAAGCCGGTCACCACGGTCGAGGCACTGGCCGTCGCGCTCACCGGCGCCGTCGATGTGGACGGCGAACGCGTTGATGTGGTCACCTCGGAGTGGCTGGAGACCCTACGTGCCCGCATCGCCGACCCGGACTCGGGTGCCGACGCCGTCGAACAGCCCGCCGAACTGGCCGCGACCCTGCGCGACTACCAGCTGCGCGGCCTGCGCTGGCTGGCCAGGATGACCTCGCTCGGACTCGGCGGCTGCCTCGCCGACGACATGGGCCTTGGCAAGACGATCACCCTGATCGCACTGCACCTGCACCGCCGCTCCGGCCCGACCCTGGTCGTCTGCCCGGCCTCGCTGCTGGGCAACTGGGAGCGCGAGATCGCCCGCTTCGCCCCGGGCACCCCGGTCCGCCGCTACCACGGCGGCGCTCGGACGCTGGCCGACGAAGGCTTCGTCCTGACCACCTACGGCACCATGCGCCTCGACGCCGAGCGGCTCTCCGCGCACACCTGGGGGCTGCTGGTCGCCGACGAGGCCCAGCACGTGAAGAACCCGTCTTCCAGTACCGCCAAGGCGTTGCGCACGATCCCGGCCGACGCCCGCGTCGCGCTGACCGGCACACCGGTCGAGAACAACCTGTCGGAGCTGTGGGCGGTGCTCGACTGGACCACGCCAGGTCTGCTCGGGCCGCTGTCCAGGTTCCGTGCCCGCTGGGCCAAGCCGATCGAGGCCGACCAGGACACCGAGTTGGCCGCGCGCCTGGCCACGCTCGTCCGCCCATTCCTGCTGCGGCGCCGCAAGTCGGACCCGGGTATCGCCCCTGAGCTGCCGCCGAAGACCGAGACCGATCAACCCGTGTCGCTCACCCGCGAGCAGGCAGGCCTCTATGCCGCCGTCGTCCGCGAAACCATGGCCGCCATCCGCGCGTCCGACGGGATGGCCCGGCGCGGGCTGGTCATGAAACTGATCACCGGGCTCAAGCAGGTGTGCAACCACCCGGCGCAGTACCTCAAAGAGCCCTCCGCGAAGCTGACCGGCCGTTCCGGGAAGCTCGAGCTGCTTGATGAACTGCTCGACACGATCCTCGCCGAGGACGGCGCGGTGCTCGTGTTCACCCAGTACGTGACCATGGCCCGGCTCATCGAGCGCCACCTGCGCGAGCGCGGCATCGCGTGCGCGCTGCTGCACGGCGGCACCCCCGTGCCCCGCCGGGAAGACATGGTCCGCCAGTTCGGCGACGGGGCGTTCCCGGTGTTCCTGCTGTCCCTCAAGGCGGCGGGCACGGGACTCAACCTGACCCGCGCCGACCACGTCGTGCACTTCGACCGGTGGTGGAACCCGGCGGTCGAGGACCAGGCCACCGACCGCGCCTACCGCATCGGACAGACGCGGCCGGTGCAGGTCCACCGGCTGATCGCGGAAGGAACGATCGAGGACCGGGTGGCTGAGATGCTTGCCACCAAACGGGATCTGGCCGACTCGATCCTGGCTGGTGGCGAGGCCGCACTCACTGAACTGTCGGACGCTCAGCTGGCTGACCTCGTGGAACTGCGATGACGGCGCTCGGGTTTCCCGCGTTGCCGCCCGCTGGGCGTGGGTCGTTCGCGCGGACATGGTGGGGGCGGGCGTGGATCAAGGCCATGGAGGACTCGGCTCTTGACGAGCGCCAGCTGCGTGACGGGCGCAAGTACGCGCGTGGTGGCTATGTGGACGCGATCACGGTCAGCCCTGGCAGGCTGGCGGCGTCGGTTCGTGACTATGAGGACGACACGGTCTATCAGACTGTGATGCGGCTGGAACCGTTGTCGGACAGTGAATGGCGGCGTTTTCTGGATCAGGTTGCTACTCAGTCCGGGCACATCGCCGCGCTGCTCGACGGGGACATGCCTGCCGATCTGATCGATGCCGCCGCCGACGCTGGGGTGCGGCTGTTGCCGGAGATCGGTGATCTTGACCCGGAGTGTTCGTGTCCGGGGTGGGAGCTTCCGTGTCGGCATGCCGCGGCCTTGGCTTATCAGGTGTCCTGGTTGTTGGACGCGGATCCGTTCGTATTGCTTCTACTGCGCGGCAAGGCTGCCGCTGATCTACTGGCCGACCTCCAGTCGCGCTCGACGACCGAACCGGCGACCGACGCCTTCGCCCGCGTGGTTGTGCCGTTGCCGGATCCGCCCGCCGTCCCTGTCGACCCACCCGTCCCGCTGGACATTCCGCCCGCTGAGGGGGTTTCTCCCGACGCACTGGCACTGTTGGCCCTCGACGCCGCCTATCGCGCCCGGCGAATGATGGTCGCCGATGTTCCTGACCTACCCCGCGCTGCCGACCTGGTGCGGTATGCCGCTACCTATTCGACTGTCGAGGTGGAGGTCGATCCTCGGGCGGTGGCGGCGTGGCAGAACGGTGGTTTCGACGGTCTGCATGTTTTGGAGACGACTTGGCGGCCGCCTGCTGCGGTTGCCACGCGAGCCGGTGATGCGGCGGCGGCTGTTGCTGAAGGGGTGATCGTGGTTCGGCACAACCACTGGACGGTTGGTGACGTTCAGGTGCGGTTGGGGCGGGATGGGCGGTGGTATCCGTATCGGGATCGGTCGGGGGAGTGGTGGCCTGCGGGGGTGCCGCAGGCTGACATCGCTTCCGCGTTGATCATGGTGCTGGCGTGACGTGAGGGCTGGCTTGTGGTTCTGGCCCGCACCACCCACCTTCACCCGATGGTGCGGCCAGAACCACGACAGGCGAGAACCACAACCCCACCGATCCTGAGCAGGCGCGGGGCACTGCCCTGTGGTGGCTCAGGCTGGATAGGTTCGAGGGGTGAAGACCACCTTGGTGCCGTCGCCGCGCTCGATCACCTTTGTCTGTGACGAGCCGATCAACAGCAGGCATCGCATGTCCACTGTTGTCGGGTCGAGGTCGACCAGTCGCAGTACCCGAACTGTCTCGTCGGGTCCGCCGACGTCGCGGCCGATCACTACCGGGGTGTCGGGTGATCGGTACTTCAGCAGCAGGTCTCGGGCTTCGCCGAGTTGCCAGGTTCGGGTCTTGGAAGCCGGATTGTAGATGGCGATGGCCAGGTCGGCCTCGGCGACGGCGGCCAATCGCTTGGTGATCACGTCCCATGGCTTGAGGCGGTCCGACAGGGAGATCGTGCAGAAGTCGTGGCCCAGTGGCGCGCCTACCCGGCTGGCGACGGCTTGGGCGGCGGTCAGACCAGGGAGCACTCGGACCGGGACGTCCGTCCACTGTGGATCAGTCGCGACCTCCAGTACGGCGGTGGCCATGGCGAACACGCCAGGGTCGCCCGACGAGACGACGACGACGCGGCGGCCGCGTTTGGCCAGGTCCAGCGCGAAGGCGGCTCGCTCGGCCTCCACCTGGTTGTCCGAGGCGTGTCGCTGCTGGCGCGGGTTGGGCGGTACCCGGTCAAGGTAGGTCTTGTAGCCGACCAGGTCGTCGGCCGCCGCGAGTGCCTCCTGGGCCTCCGGGGTCAGCCAGGGCCGCCCCGCCGGTCCGGTGCCTACGACGACGACCTCGCCTGCGGCTTCGGGCTCCGCCTGGTCTTTGGGGCCTCCGGAGACGCCCTCGTTCACCGGGCTTGTCAACAGTGCCAACGAGAAGTACGGCACCGTCGCCGGGTCCACTTCGGACAGCGGAAGGCTGCGGCCCTGGTCCCAGGTAGCCCGTTCCACGTAGCGGGCTTGGTCCAGTTTGCCCGCGGCCTCGAACGCCGCGCGGACCTTGCCGAAGGTGCGGCCGAGCTTGAGCACCGCGGCCGAGTCGGTGGCGGCCAGGTGTCGGGTCAGATCCTCTTGGGGCAGGGTGCCGGGCAGGATCGTCAGCACCTCGTCGCCCTCGACCAAGGGCCTGCCCAGGACCGCCGCCGCCGCGCTCACCGATGTGACGCCGGGGACGACCTCCGTGCGGTACCGCCCGCACAGGCGTTTGTGCATGTGCATGTACGAGCCATAGAAGAGCGGGTCCCCCTCGGCCAGCACCACGACGTCCCGGCCCGCGTCCAGATGTACGGCCAGTCGGGCGGCGGCCTGTTCGTAGAACTCGGCCATCGCGCCCGCGTAGCCGCCGGGGTGGTCGGTCGTCTCGACAGTCAGCGGGTAGACCAGCTGTTCCTCGATCTGGCCTTCCCGCAGGTAGCGGGCCGCGACGCCGCGGGCGATGGACTTGCCGTGGCGGGCGCTGTGATACGCGATCACGTCGGCCGCACCGATCAGGCGCGCGGCCTTGACCGTCATCAGGTCGGGGTCGCCGGGGCCGAGGCCGACGCCGTAGAGGGTGCCCGTCATTCCTGCTCACTCGCGATCGCGTTCACCGCGGCGACGGCCATGGCGCTGCCGCCGCGTCGTCCCCGCACCACCAGATAGGGCACGACGCCATGTGCGGCCAGTGCCTCCTTGGACTCGGCCGCACCGATGAAACCGACCGGCAGGCCGAGGACCGCGGCGGGCCGTGCGCCCGCGTCGATCATCTCCAGGAGTCTGAACAGCGCGGTCGGGGCGTTGCCGATCGCCACGACGGCGCCGTCGAGTCGGTCGCCCCACAGCTCCATGGCCGCCGCGCTGCGCGTGTTGTCCATAGTGGACGCGAGGTCGGGCACCCTCGGGTCGGACAGGGTGCAGATGATCTCGTTGTCGGCGGGCAGCCGCTTGCGGGTGACACCCGAGGCGACCATGTGCGCGTCGCACAGGACCGGCGCGCCCGCCAGCAGCGCCGCGCGCGCGGCGGCGACCACGTCGGGGGAGTAGGCCAGGTCGTCGACCAGGTCGACCATCCCGCACGCGTGGATCATGCGGACCGCGACGCGGGCCACGTCGGCGGGCAGCCCGGCGAGATCCGCCTCTGCCCGGATCGTGGCGAACGAGCGGCGGTAGATCTCCGCGCCGTCCCGGATGTAGTCGATCAACTTAATAGCCTTCCGTCCACCAGGTAGCCACGTTCGGTGGCCACCACGTCCATCACCCCGGCGGGCTTGCCGCACCGCCGGGCACATCCCGACCAGTGCGCGGGCGCGCCCAGTGGCCACGCGTCGGCCCGCACGTCGGCCAGCGACTTCGCGCACCCGGGTCGGCCCGTGCACGCGGTCACCCCCACCCACGGCGAGTCCGGGTCACTGATCAATCCCTCGATCCCGGGATCGCCGCCCGGCACCACGAACCCGCGCCACGGGGTCAGCACAAGATCACCGATCGCCGCCGCCTGATCGCTGGTGAGCCGTCCCAGCGGCACGCCGAGCCCGAAGCCCGCGGTGCCGTCGGCGAACTCGACCGGTCCGATGGGACCGACAACCGGTGGTGGCCCGGCCGGGAGCCGGTCCGAGGTAGGGGACAGGCGCTCGGCGATCCGGTCGGCGGGCAGCTCGGCGACCCGCCACTGCTCGTCGCGCAGTTCCAGGAACATCGCCGCGACCGTGAGCATCGTCTCGACCACCTGGTCCTGCCGCACCCGGACGCCGTGGTCGGCGCCGCCGAGCAGGATCGCCACGGCGCCGTCGACGGGCAGCGCGGCGGCGTCGGCGCCCAGCCAGGCGACATCCCCGCGGCCGTCGTCGAAGGCGAACAGGAACCGGCCAGGGAGTGCGGCGAGGTCCGCCTGTCCGCACAGCTCGTGGTCCAGTTCCGCCGCGAGCCCAGGCGGGCCGAGCGGCGAAGACATGATGTTGCGCACTTTCTCGTGCGTCAGCGACGGCAGCAGGCCCACCTCGGCCAGCCGCGCACCCAGCTCGACCTCGGCGCCGACGGCGAGGCCACGGATCTGGAGGTTGGCCCGCGAGGTCAGTTCCAGAACCCCGTCGCCCAGCTCCCGTGCGGCATCGGCAAGGGTCCTGACCTGCGCGGATGCGAGTCGCCCACCGGGCACCCTGACCCGCGCCAGACCGCCGTCAGCCGCCTGGTGCACGTCGAGCGCACCGGGGCAGGCATCGGCGCCCGAACGGCGCTGGGAGGAAGGCACGGCCCGAATATAGGGTGAGCCGGACACAGCGATGGCAAGCGGAGGAAGCCGGTGTGAGTCCGGCGCGGTCCCGCCACTGTCACCGGATCGGTTCATCCGGTCCGGGAGCCAGGAACTCCGGCCGTCGCGACCCACTACCCGGGGCGCGGACCCCAGGAAGGGAATCATGATCCTGCTTTTGTCGACCTCGGACACCGATCTGCTCTCGGCGCGCGCCAGTGGCGCGGACTACCGGCTGGGCAACCCGGCCCGTCTCGGCGTGGACGACCTTCCCGCCCTGCTCGACGGCGTCGACGTGGTCATCGTCCGCCTCCTCGGCGGCCGACGCGCCTGGGAGGGCGGGCTCGACGCGCTGCTCGCGGGTCCCCGGCCGGTCGTCGTCCTCGGCGGCGAGCAGGCCCCCGACGCCGAGCTGATGGAGTGCTCGACCGTCCCGGTCGGCGTGGTCGCCGAGGCGCACGCCTACCTCGCGCACGGTGGCGCCGACAACCTGCGGGAGCTGTTCCACTTCCTGTCCGACACGCTGCTGCTGACCGGTGAGGGCTTCGCCAAGCCCGCCGAGCTCGCCGTGTGGGGCCCGCTGGAGCGCGAAGCGCGGCGGACCGAAGGTCCGAAGGTCGGCATCCTCTACTACCGCGCCCACCACATCGCCGGGAACACGGCGTTCGTGGAGGCGCTGTCCTCGGCGGTCGAGGACGCGGGCGGCCAAGCCGTCCCGGTCTACTGCGCCTCCCTGCGCACCGCGCCGCAAGATCTGCTCGACGTGCTCGGCACGGTCGACGCACTGGTCGTCACCGTGCTCGCCGCGGGCGGAACCCGCCCGGCCGACGCGTCCGCGGGCGGCGACGAGGACGCGTGGGACGTCGGCGCGCTGGCCGCGCTCGACATCCCGATCCTGCAGGGCCTGTGCCTGACCTCCAGCCGCTCGACCTGGGCGGAGAGCGACGACGGCCTCTCGCCGCTGGACACCGCCACCCAGGTCGCCGTGCCCGAGTTCGACGGCCGGATCATCACCGTCCCGTTCTCCTTCAAGGAGCTGGACAAGGACGGCCTGTCGGTCTACGTCGCCGACGCCGAGCGCGCCGCGCGCGTCGCCGGGATCGCGGTCAAGCACGCGACCCTGCGCCACGTCCCGGCCGCCGAGCGCAAGGTCGCGCTGATGCTGTCGGCGTACCCGACCAAGCACGCCCGCATCGGCAACGCCGTCGGCCTCGACACCCCGGTCAGCGCGATCCGGCTGCTCACCGCCATGAAGGACGCCGGGTACACCGTCGGCGAGCTGCCCGGCGTCGTCGCGGGCGACGGCGACGCGCTGATCCACGCGCTGATCGAGGCGGGCGGCCAGGACCCGAACTGGCTCACCGAGAAGCAGCTCTCCGGCAACCCCGTGCGCATCTCGGCCGCGGAGTACCGGACCTGGTACGACACGCTGCCCGCCGACCTGCGCGAGTCGATGGAGGAGCACTGGGGCCCCGCGCCCGGCTCCCTGTTCGTCGACCACTCGAAAGACCCCGAGGGCGAGATCGTCCTCGCCGCGCTCCAGGCCGACAACGTCGTGCTGATCGTGCAGCCGCCGCGTGGCTTCGGCGAGAACCCGGTCGCGATCTACCACGACCCCGACCTGCCGCCCAGCCACCACTACCTGGCCGCCTACCGCTGGGTCGCGGGCAGCTTCGGCGCGCACGCGATGATCCACCTCGGCAAGCACGGCAACCTGGAGTGGCTGCCTGGCAAGAACCTGGGCATGTCGGCGTCCTGTGGCACCGACGCCGCCCTGGGCGACATGCCGCTGATCTACCCGTTCCTGGTCAACGACCCGGGCGAGGGCACCCAGGCCAAGCGCCGCGCGCACGCCACCCTGGTCGACCACCTCGTCCCGCCGATGGCCCGCGCGGAGAGCTACGGCGACCTCGCGCGGCTGGAGCAGCTGCTCGACGAGCACTCCAACATCGCCGCCATGGACCCGGCCAAGCTGCCCGCGATCCGCGCGCAGATCTGGACGCTGATCCAGGCCGCCAAGCTCGACCACGACCTCGGCCTGGAAGACCGCCCGCACGACGCGGAGTTCGACGACTTCCTGCTGCACGTCGACGGCTGGCTGTGCGAGATCAAGGACGTCCAGATCCGCGACGGCCTGCACACCCTCGGCGACGCGCCCACCGGCCCCGCGCGGGTCAACCTGGTCAACTCGATGCTGCGCGCCCGCCAGATGTGGGGCGGCAAGGCGTCGGCGCTGCCGGGCCTGCGTGAGGCGCTCGGCTTGGCCGAGGACGGCTCCGAGGCCAGGGTCAAGGTCGACGAGATCGACGCGCTGGCACTGGCGCTCATCGAGTCGATGGAGAACCACGGCTGGTCGGCCGACGAGGCCCGCCAGGTCACCCGCGACGTCCTCGGCGCCGAGAACGAAGCGGTGACCGAGGTGCTGACGTTCGCCGCCGTCGAGGTCGTCCCGCGCCTGGCTCGCACGACCGACGAGATCACCCACGTGCTGCACGCGCTCGAAGGCGGCTTCGTCCCGCCCGGCCCGAGTGGTTCGCCGCTGCGCGGCCTGGTGAACGTGCTGCCCACCGGCCGCAACTTCTACTCGGTCGACCCGAAGGCCATCCCCAGCAGGCTCGCCTGGGAGACCGGCTCGGCGATGGCCGAGTCGCTGGTCGCCCGCTACCAGACCGACACGGGGGAGTACCCGCGGTCGGTCGGCCTGTCGGTGTGGGGCACGTCGGCCATGCGCACCGCGGGCGACGACATCGCCGAAGTGTTGGCGCTCATGGGTGTTCGCCCGGTGTGGGATGAGGCGTCACGGCGGGTCAGCGGCCTGGAGGTCATCCCGCTGGCCGAGCTGGGCCGCCCGCGCATCGACGTCACGGTCCGCATCTCCGGCTTCTTCCGTGACGCGTTCCCGCACGTCGTCTACCTGCTCGACGACGCCGTGCGCCTCGTCGCCGCCCTGGATGAGTCCGAAGAGGACAATTATGTGCGCGCGCATGTCCTCGCGGACAGCGAGAAGGACGAACGCCGCGCCACCACCCGGATCTTCGGCTCGAAGCCCGGCGCGTACGGCGCGGGCCTGCTGCCGCTGATCGACAGCCACAACTGGCGCGACGACTCGGACCTCGCCGAGGTCTACGCGGTCTGGGGCGGCTTCGCCTACGGCCGCGACCTCGATGGCGCCGCCGCGCGCGAGGACATGGAGTCGGCCTACAAGCGGATCAACGTCGCCGCCAAGAACGTCGACAGCCGCGAACACGACATCGCCGACTCCGACGACTACTACCAGTACCACGGCGGCATGGTCGCCACCGTCCGCGCGCTGACCGGGCGGGCTCCCGCCGCGTACATCGGCGACAGCACCCGGCCCGAGTCCGTGCGGACCAGGTCGCTGGAGGAGGAGACCAACCGCGTCTTCCGGTCCCGCGTGGTCAACCCGCGCTGGATCGAAGCCATGCGCCGCCACGGCTACAAGGGCGCGTTCGAACTGGCCGCCACCGTCGACTACCTGTTCGGCTACGACGCCACGACGGGCGTCGTCGCCGACTGGATGTACGACAAGCTCGCGCAGACCTACGCGCTGGACCCGGAGAACCGCAAGTTCCTCACCGAGTCGAACCCGTGGGCACTGCACGGGATCGCCGAGCGCCTCCTCGAAGCGGCGGAACGCAAGATGTGGGCCGAGCCGGACCCGGCGACGCTGCAGCAGTTGCAGGAGCTCTACCTGCAGGTCGAGGGCGACATCGAGGCGGGCTCGGAGTAGCGGTGGTCAAGGCGGAGGCAGCGGCCCTGGCGATACTGGCCGACGGCCATCCGCTCAGGGGGGACTGGCCGACCGACCCCGCGGCGGGCTACTCGGCTGTGGGTCTGTGGCGTGCGGGCGACATCGCAGCGGTGGCGGTCGCACGCGGCATCGGCGACGACCGGGTTCTCTGCGACATCGCCCCGTTCAGCTACTCGGACGGATGGTGGCTCGCGACTCGGCGGGCGTGTTTCTCGGTCCGATCTGAGCGCTAACGAGCCTGTGAAGCAACGCGAACTGGTGCCCGGCCCCGGTCGGGCACCAGTGTCGTCTGTATGGATCTCGCAGGCGTGTTCGTCCCACTCGTCACTCCGTTCACCGCCGACGACCGCGTCGACCTCGACGCGCTGGCCGGGTTGGCCCACGACGTCGTCACCGACGGCGCCGCGGGTCTCGTCGCGCTCGGGACCACCGCCGAGGTGGCCACCCTGGAATCCGACGAGAAGGCCGCGATCATCGACGTGTGCGCCGCGGTCGCCCGTGAGCGGCACGTCCCACTGATCGTCGGCGCGGGTGGCAACGCGACAGCCAAGTCGCTGGCCGAACTGGCGGCGCTCACGCGGCCCGAGATCGCCGCCGCCCTGACCCTCGTCCCACCGTTCACCCGACCCACCGAGGCGGGCGTCATCGAGCACTTCCGCGTCCTCGCCGCCGCGAGCCCAGTGCCGCTGGTCGTCTACAACGTCCCCTACCGCACCGGCCTGACCCTCTCGGCCGAGACAGTCCTGTGCCTCGCCAACCTCCCCGGCGTCGCGGGCACAAAGCACAGCGTCGGCGCCATCGACCAGGCCACCGTCGCCATCCTGGGGCACCGCCCGCCCGGTTTCGCCGTCCTCGCGGGCGACGACGTCCTCGCCTCGCCCTTGCTGGCCCTTGGCGCTGACGGCGGCATCCTCGCGTCCGCGCACCTCCGGACGGTCGACTTCGCCGACCTCGTCACCGCCTGGCGCAAGGGCGAGACCGACCGCGCCCGCGCGCTCGGACACGACCTCGCCGACCTGTCGGCGAAGCTGTTCGCCCAGCCCAACCCGACAGTCATCAAGGCCGTCCTGCACGCCCAGGGCCGGGTCGCCACGCCGCACGTCCGGCTGCCGCTGCTGCCCGCCACCACGGTTGACCTGGCCGGTCTCGGGGTACCTGACCTGGTATGACGACCGATGTGATCGAGCTGATCCTCGCCGACCACCGCCGATTCGAGGACTTCTTCCGTGACCTGCGGGACCGGACGAACGACCGCGCCAAGGTGCTCGCCGAACTGTCGACCCTTCTGGTCGCGCACGCCGAGGCCGAGGAGGCGAAGGTCTACCCGGCGCTGCGGCGGTTCAAGGGCGTCACCGACGACGAGGTCGAGCACGGCGCCGAGGAACACGCCGAGGGTCACCAGGAACTGCTGAGCCTGCTGGAGATCGACGACACCGAGTCCGACGCCTGGGAGGAGCAACTCGGCAAGCTGGTCGAGGCCGTCGCCCACCACCTCGACGAGGAGGAGCGGACCATCCTCAACGACGCCCGCGACTCCGTCCCCGACGAACGCAAGGCCGAACTGGGCGGGGACTTCAGCAAGGCGCGTGCCGAGCGGGTCGACGCCGGATGCGGTGAAGTGGACTACGTGCGCGACCTTGTCGCGCGGACCGCGTCGAAGAAGTGAGAGGACAAGACAGATGATCTTGCGCAGGCTCGCCAGGCCGTTGCTCGCGGGCATCTTCATCACCAGCGGCATCAACGCGCTGAAAGCACCCGAGGCGCACGCCGAGGCCGCCAAGCCGCTGCTCGACAAGCTGGAGGGCAAGCTGCCAGAGCAGGTCCCCAGCGACCCGGTGACGCTGATCAAGATCGACGGCGCGGTGAAGATCGGCGCGGGCGCCCTGCTGGCGTTCGGCAAGGTCCCCAGGCTCTCCGCGCTCGCGCTGTCCGGCAGCCTCGTGCCCACCACGCTGGCCAACCACCGGTTCTGGGAGGAGAAGGACCCCAGCGTGCGCCAGCAGCAGCAGGTCCACTTCTTCAAGAACCTCGCCGTCCTCGGCGGGCTGCTGCTCGCCGCGGTCGACACCGAGGGCAAACCGTCCCTCGGCTGGCGCGCCCGCCGCGCCGCGCGCGATGTCGGCCACTGGGCCAAGGACACGGGCGAGTCGGTGGCCGACGCACCGAAGAAAGCGCGCAAGGCGCTGGTCGGCTGAGGCTCGACCCCGCCACCACCGGACTTCGAGGGCACCGCGTCCACCACCGGCCATGATCGGCGTTCCGATCACGGAAGGACGCGGTGATGATGCTGCGCAGGCTCGCTCGACCCATGCTCGCCGCCATCTTCATCGGGGGTGGCCTGGAGTCGCTGCGCGACCCGGCCGCGCACGCCGAGCAGGCCAAGCCGCTGCTCGACAAGCTCCCCGGCGACGCGCACACCCTCGTCCGGCTCGACGGCGCGGTGAAGGTCGGCGCGGGTGTCGCGCTGGCACTCGGCCGGTTCCCGAAGTCGTCGGCGCTGCTGCTGTTCGCCAGCCTGGTCCCCACCACCCTCGGCGCCCACCAGTTCTGGGCCGAGAAGGACGCCGCGGTCGCCAAGCAGGAGCAGGTCCACTTCGCCAAGAACCTCGGCCTGCTCGGCGGGCTGCTCCTGGCCATCGTGGCCGCCGACCGGCAGCGGTGAGTTGTCTCACGGACAAGAGAGGGATTTAGTCCGACTCAGTAGTTAGGTTGGACAAATCCGTTCCTTGGAGGTGTCCGTGACCCCTGTCGTGCCGACCGACTCCGCGTTGCGCCGCGCCCTGCGCCGCGCCCGCGACGGCGTCGCGATCGACCAGGTCGAGGCCGAGGTGCTGCTGCACGCGCGCGGCGCGCACCTCGACGACCTGTTCGACACGGCATCCCGACAGCGGGACGCGGGACTGTCCGCCGCGGGCAGGCCCGGGGTGATCACCTATTCACGCAAGGTCTTCATCCCCCTGACCAGGCTCTGCCGCGACCGCTGCCACTACTGCACCTTCGCCACCGTCCCGCACCGGCTCCCAGCGCCGTTCCTCAGCCCGGACGAAGTGCTCGACATCGCCAGGGCTGGGGCCGCGATGGGCTGCAAGGAAGCCCTCTTCACCCTCGGCGACCGGCCCGAGGACCGCTGGCCCGCCGCGGCGGAGTGGCTGGAGGCCGCGGGCTACCCGGACACGCTGTCCTACGTGCGTGCGATGGCCATCCGGGTGCTGGAGGAGACCGGTCTGCTGCCGCACCTCAACCCCGGCGTGCTGAGCTGGACCGATCTGCAGCGGCTCAAGCCCGTCGCGCCGTCGATGGGCATGATGCTGGAGACCACCGCGACCCGGCTGTGGTCCGAGCCGGGCGGGCCGCACTACGGCTCACCCGACAAGGAACCCGCGGTCCGGCTGCGCGTGCTGGAGGACGCGGGCCGCTCCGCCGTCCCGTTCACCACCGGCGTCCTGATCGGCATCGGCGAGACCCTGGCCGAACGCGTCGAGTCGCTGTTCGCCATCCGGGGCGTCGCCCGGCGCTACGGCGGCGTCCAGGAAGTCATCGTGCAGAACTTCCGCGCCAAGCCCGACACGGCCATGCGCGGGATGCCCGACGCCGAGGCCGAGGAACTGGCCGCCACCGTCGCGGTCGCTCGCGTCGTGCTCGGCCCGAAGGCGCGCATCCAGGCACCGCCGAACCTCATCGGCGGCGAGTTCGGCATGCTGCTGCGCGCGGGCATCGACGACTGGGGCGGCGTGTCGCCGCTGACGCCCGACCACGTCAACCCCGAACGCCCGTGGCCGCAGATCGACGAACTCGCCGCGCGCACCGCCGAGGCGGGTTTTCGGCTGGCCGAGCGGCTGACCATCTACCCCGAGTACATCCAGCGCGGCGAACCCTGGCTGGACCCGCGCCTGAGCGCCCACGTCGCGGCCTTGGCCGACCCGCTGACCGGATTGGCCGTCGAGGACGCCCCACTGGTCGGCAGACCGTGGCAGGAGCCCGAGGTCGCGCTCACCGCCACCGGCCGCACCGACCTGCACACCGCGATCGACACCGAGGGCCGCACCAGCGACCGCCGCGACGACTTCGACTCCGTCTACGGCGACTGGGACGAGCTGCGCGGCCAGGTCACCCAGCCCAGCGCGCTTCCGGTCGGCACGGGCCGACTCCGCGCCGAGTTCAGCGCGGCCTTGCGCCACGCCGAGAAGGCCACCGCCGACCTGTCCACCGACGACGCGCTGGTCCTGCTCTCGGCCCAGCAGGGCGCCGAGATCGACGCGCTGGCCGCCCTGGCCGACGGGCTGCGCCGCGACGCCGTCGGCGACGAGGTCACCTACGTCGTCACGCGCAACATCAACTTCACCAACGTCTGCTACACCGGCTGCCGGTTCTGCGCGTTCGCCCAGCGGCGCACCGACGCCGACGCGTACACGCTGTCACTCGACCAGGTCGGGCAGCGCGCCGAGCAGGCGTGGTCGGTGGGCGCCACCGAGGTCTGCATGCAGGGCGGCATCCACCCCGACCTGCCCGGCACCGCGTACTTCGACATCGCCGCCGAGGTCAAACGACGCGCCCCAGGTATGCACGTGCACGCGTTCTCGCCGATGGAGGTCGTCAACGGCGCCAGCCGCACCGACCTGTCCATCCGCGACTGGCTGGCCGCCGCGCGCGAGGCGGGCGTGGACTCGCTGCCCGGCACCGCGGCGGAGATCCTCGACGACGAGGTCCGCTGGGTGCTGACCAAGGGCAAACTGCCCACCGCGACGTGGATCGAGGTCGTCACCACCGCCCACGAACTGGGCATCCCGACGACGTCGACGATGATGTACGGCCACGTCGACACCCCCGCGCACTGGGTCGCCCACCTCAAGCTGATCGGCGAGGTCCAGCAGCGCACCGGTGGGTTCACCGAGTTCGTCCTGCTGCCCTTCGTGCACACGAACGCGCCGCTGTACCTGGCGGGCATCGCCCGGCCCGGCCCGACCCGCCTGGAGAACCGGGCGGTGCACGCGCTGGCCAGGATCCTGCTGCACGGCCGGATCAAGAACATCCAGACCAGCTGGGTCAAACTCGGCGACGAAGGCGTCGTGGAGGTGCTGCGCGGCGGGGTCAACGACCTCGGCGGCACCCTGATGGAGGAGACCATCAGCCGGATGGCGGGCAGCGACAACGGCAGCTACAAGACGATCGCGGGCCTGGAGGCACTGGCGGCGGCCGCGGGCCGACCAGCGCGGCAGCGCACGACGACCTACGGCCAGGTGCCCGTCGAGCGGCTGGAGACGGCCCGATCGCACGACGGCGTGTGGACCCCCCGACTGCTCCCGCTCGCCGGGACATAGGCCCCGGAGATCGAGGCGTGCGTCACAAACACCCGCGTTGCGCGTTTGGTTCGAGCGAGCGGGCGCGCCGATCATTGAATACGGTCTCACAAGGCGATACGTTGCACCGCCGCCCATGATCGGATTGCGGTGCGAACGCGGAGGTTGGCAGTGGACCGTTACGAGAGACTAAGCGCGTTGCTCGACCTGCTCGGACAGAGCGGCAAAGTCGATGTCGAGGACCTGGCACGGGATCTGGCCGTCTCCGCCGCCACGATCCGCCGCGACCTCGACCACCTGGCCGAGCAGCAGCTGCTGACGCGCACCCGCGGCGGCGCGGTCGCCAACAACGTCGCCTACGACCTGCCGCTGCGCTACAAGACCGCGCGGCACGCCTCCGAGAAGGAGCGCATCGGCAAGGCGGCGGCCGCCATGGTCGCCCGCGGCGCCGTCGTCGGCCTCAACGGCGGCACGACGACCACCGAGATCGGCCGCGCGCTGGCGACCCGCCCCGACTTCGCCCAGTCCGACGAGCCTGGCGTCACCGTGGTCACCAACGCGCTGAACATCGCCAACGAGCTCGCCGTCCGCCCGCACGTGAAGATCGTGGTCACCGGGGGAGTGGCGCGCCCGCAGTCCTTCGAGCTGAGCGGCCCGCTGGCCACCCACATCCTCGGCGAGGTCACCCTCGACATCGTCTTCCTCGGCGTGGACGCCGTGGACCCGGTTCGCGGCGCCTACGCCCACCACGAGGGTGAGGCCAGCATCAACCGGTTGATGACCGAGCGCGCCCGTCAGATCGTGTGCGTCGCGGACGGCTCGAAGCTCGGCAAGCACGCCTTCGCCCAGATCTGCCCGACCCAGACGCTGCACCTACTGATCACCGACGAGACCGCCGACCCTGCAGTGGTCGCCGCGTTCGAGGCCGAGGGTGTCGAGGTCCAGATCGTCTAGAGCTCTAGCGACCGCCGAGCATCGAGATGACCAGCTCGGCGTACCGGCTGCCCAGTTCGAGCGGCTTCGGAGTGGCTCCGGTCGTGTACCACCGCGCGATATCGACGCACAGCGACAGCACCGCCCGAGCCGCCGTCCGCGCGTCGCAGTCGAACTGGCCGCTCGCGACGCCTTCGGCGATAAGCGCCCGGACGACTCGTTCGGTCCGCAGCCGCAGATCGGCGACCGTGGCGTAGTCGGCGCTGGGCAGCGCGTTGATCTCGTACTGCACGATCCGCGCGATCTGGTGCCGGGTGGCGTGCCAGGCGGCCATCTCGGTCACCAGGACCCGCATCCGCGCGGGCGGGTCACCCGGCCCGGCCGCCGCCGACTCGACCAGGGCCAGGGCCTGCTCGTGCCCGTTGCGGCTGATCGCGGCCAGCACCGCGGCCTTCGACGGGAAGTGGACATACAGCGCGGCCGGGCTCATCCCGGCCGCGGTCGCGATGTCCCGGGTCGTCGTCGCGTGGTAGCCGCGCTCGCTGAACGAGTCGACCGCGGCGGCCATGAGCCTGCGGGCCGCCGCGGCGGTCACCGCCGGGAACTGGTCGGCGACGATGTCGTTCACGCGATCACCCTACGTGTGGCCTGCGCGGTGGCGTTCATCCCGGGAGGTTCACCAGCGGCGCGAGTGCGGCCCGGTGCCTGCCCGGGGTGCCCAGCGCGAGCTCGTCGGCCTTGGCCCGCTTGAGGAACAGGTGCGTCGGGTGCTCCCACGTCATCCCGATCCCACCGTGCAGCTGGACCGCTTCCTCCGCGGCCTTCACCGCCACCGTCGAGCACAGCGACTGGGCGACCGCGACGGCGACCGCCACGTCCTGGCCGGTGGTGAGCGCGTCAGCGGCGTTCAGCGCGGTGGCGCGGGCCAGCGCGATCGACTGCCACAGGTCGGCGAGGCGGTGCTTGAGCGCCTGGAAGCCGCCGACCTGGCGGCCGAACTGGTAGCGCTGCTTGAGGTAGGCGACCGTCGTGGCCAGGCACCAGTCGGCGATCCCGACCTGCTCGGCGGCCAGCATCGCGGCACCCGCGCGTAGCGCACTGTCCACAGCGGACCGCGCGTCGCCGGACAGCCGGGTGCCGGTGCCGTCGAACGTCACGTCGGCCACCGGCCGGGTCAGGTCCAGCGACACGACCGGCGCGACCTCGGCGGCGTCGACCAGGTACAGGGCGCCGTCGGCGGGAACCAGGAACTGGTCGGCGATCCCCGCGTCGGCGACCGAGCGCACGGTCCCGGCGAGCGGGCCGTCGATCGCGACGGTGAAGGCGGACAGGGGAACGGCGAGGACGATCACGGACTCGCCGGACGCGATCCGGCCCAGCGCGGCCCGCGCGTTGTCGTCATCGAGTTCGAGCAGCGCGGCGGTGGCGAGAACCGCGCTGCTGAGGAATGGCGCGGGCGTCACCGAACGGCCGAGCTCCTCGGCGACCACGGCGGCCTCACGCCAGCCCGCGCCTTGGCCACCGAGGTCTTCGGGGATCGGCAGCGAGGTCGCGCCGAGGTCGGCGAGCGTCTTCCACAGATCGCGGTCATACGGATCGCCCTCGACGCGGCTCAGCACTGTGGCCGGGTCCGACTTGTCGGCCAACAACTCCCGCACACCCGCACGCAGTGATTCCTCGACGTCGGTGGAAAGCAGATTCGGGTCGAGGTCCATGTTCCGGAAGGTGGACGGCGTCACTGTTTCTCCCACTGTGTCATTGGGTTCACTCGCAAGCTCGCTCACCGCGGGAGGTCCTTCCACGCGACGTCCTTGTCGACCCGGGGCTCAGACGGCAGGCCGAGTACGCGCTCGGCGATGATGTTGCGCAGGATCTCCGAGGTGCCGCCCTCGATGGAGTTCCCCTTGGCGCGCAGGTAGCGGTAACCCGCGTCGCGGCCGGTGAAATCGACCATGTCGGGCCGCCGCAGCGTCCAGTCGTCGTATCGCAGGCCGTCGTCGGAGATCTCCACCTCCAGACCGGACAGCTCCTGCGCGAGCCGCGCGAACGCCAGCTTCATCGCAGAGCCTTCCGGGCCGGGGGAGCCGTGGGCGAGCTGCTGCCGCAGCCGGATACCCGCCAGCCGCAGCGCCTCGGACTCCACCCACAGCTTGAGCAGCCGGTCATGCGACTCGGGGGTGCGGCGGTCCGGGTTGGCCCGCCAGGTGTCGGCGACCGCGCCGACCATGCCGCCCTCACGCGGCATCGGCCTGCCGCCGATCGCCACGCGCTCGTTCATCAGGGTCGTCTGCGCGACCCGCCAGCCGTCGCCGACGTCACCGAGCCGGTGCTCGTCCGGGATGCGCACGTCGGTCAGGAAGACCTCGTTGAACTCGGCCTCACCGGTGATCTGCCGCAGCGGCCGCACCTCGACACCCGGGTCGGTCATGTCGCAGACGAAGTACGTCATGCCGGAGTGCTTCGGGACGTCCGGGTCGGTGCGGGTGACAAGGATCGCCCAGCGCGCCGTGTGGGCGCTCGACGTCCACACCTTCTGGCCGGTGACCACCCAGCCATCGCCGTCCCGGCGCGCGCGGGTGCCCAGCGCGGCCAGGTCGGAACCCGCGCCGGGCTCGCTGAACAGCTGGCACCAGACCTCCTCGCCGGTCCACAGCGGACGAAGGAGGCGCTTCTTCAGTTCGTCGGACCCGAACGCGAGGATCGTCGGCGCGGCCATACCCAGGCCGATGCCGATACGCCGGGGGTCGTTGTCCGGCGCGCCCGCGGCCGCCAGGAGCGCGTCGACGGTCTGCTGATCGGTGCGCGGAGCACCGAGCCCGCCGAGGCCCTCGGGGAAGTGGACCCACGCCAGGCCCGCGTCGAAGCGGGCGCGCAGGAAGTCCAGTCGGTCGGTGGTCGCCGGATCGTGGTCGGCCAGCAGGGCGGCGACCCGGTCGGGGATGTCGGTCACGCGGACTCCTTCGCTGGGACGAGCAGGACGACCGCCTCGGCCACGCAGCCGGGCTTCGCCTCGCCCTCGATCTCGACGGTGTAGGCGATCACCGCGTGCACACCGAGCGCCACGGGCGCGACGGAGACGATCTCGGCGCCGAGCCGCACCCGGGCACCGACGCGCACGGCGCTCGGGAAACGCACCTTGTTGAGCCCGTAGTTGACGCCCATGGCGAACCCGCGGAACTCGTAGACCCCACGGCCCAGCATGGGCAGCAGCGACAGCGTCAGGTAGCCGTGGGCGACCGTGCCGCCGAACGGGCCCGCCGCGGCGCGCTCGGTGTCGAGGTGGATCCACTGATGGTCGCCGGTGGCGTCAGCGAAGAGCTGGACCCGCTCCTGGGTGATCTCGAACCAGTCGCTGAAGCCGAGGTGCTTGCCGATGGCGGCGGTCAGCGAGTCGATGCCGTCGAAGGTCCGCATGTCAGTCCTTCGGCCCGCCCGCGACGTAGATCACCTGGCCGGAGACGAACCCGGCCTCCTCGCTGACCAGGAACGACGCCGTAGCGGCGATGTCGTCCGGCTTCCCGATCCGGCCGACCGGGATCATCGCGGCGGCACCGGTCTTGAAGTCCTCGAACGACACACCCATCCGGGCGGCGGTCGCGGCGGTCATCTCGGTCTCGATGAACCCGGGCGCGATCGCGTTGGCGGTGACGCCGAACTTGCCCAGTTCGATCGCCAGCGTCTTGGTGAAGCCCTGCAGCCCCGCCTTGGCTGTGGCGTAGTTGGCCTGGCCGCGGTTGCCGAGCGCGGAGGTGCTGGAGAGGTTGACGATGCGGCCGTAGCGCTGCTCGGTCTGGTGGCGCTGCACGGCGCGGGTCATCAGGAACGACCCACGCAGGTGGACGTTCATGACCGCGTCCCAGTCGTCCTCGGTCATCTTGAAGATCAGGTTGTCCCGCAGGATGCCCGCGTTGTTGACCAGCACTGTGGGCGCGCCCAGCGTCTCGGCGACCTTGGCGACCGCGGCCTCGACCTGGTCGGCCTTGCTCACGTCGGCGCCCACGGCGAGCGCGGTGCCGCCGTCGGCCTCGATGGCGGCGACCGTGTCCGCGCAACTGGCCTCATCGAGGTCCACGACGGCGACCTTGAACCCGTCACGGGCGAGTCGCTTGGCCACGGCGGCGCCGATGCCGCGGGCGGCGCCGGTGACGATGGCGGTGCGGGGCTGGGACACGAGTCCTCCGGTCTCTCAGTGGCTAAGCAAGCGCTTAGTAAGCTACCGGCGGGAGGTCGGCGTGTCTAGAACTCGAAGCCGCCCGGCTTGCCGTTCCGATCGGCGATCAGCCCCGCGAGCGTCGCGACGGCGATCTCGGCCGGAGTGCGCGAGCCGATGTTCAACCCGATCGGGCGATGCACGGACTCGATCGCCGCGTCATCCACCCCCAGCCCGCGCAACGCGGCGATATGCGGCGCGGCGTGGCGCGGGTTGCCCATGACGCCGACCCAGCGGGGGCGGGCCTTCAGTACGTCGCGCAGGACCGGACCGAGTTCGGCGCGGTGGTGGTCGGTGACCACGACGTCGGCGTGGCCACCGAGGTCGGGAACGTGGGTGACAACCTTCGCCCCGGGCTGGCCGACGCGCGCGCGTTCGGGTTCGAGCAGGACGGTCTGGTAGCCGAGGTCGGCGCCGTAACGGAGCAGGAACTCGGCGACCGGGGTGGCGAACACCGCGACCAGGACGCGCGTCCCAGCCTCGGCGCTGACGACGCCGTGCGCGACGTCGCAGGAATCGGGAGTGGCCATGTCCGCAGTCTCCACCTTGCTGTGCGTGCGCGCGGAAGTACGAATGTCATTCGGCCATTTGGCGCTGTGGCACAATGTCATCAGTCAACAGTGGGGTATACATGGATGAGATTGACCGGGCGCTGATCGCTCGGCTGCAACAGGACGCGACCACACCTTACGCGGCACTGGGCCAGGAAGTAGGCCTGTCCGGCGCCGCGGCCCACGAGCGTGTCCGCAAACTCCGCGAACGCGGCGTCATCCGCCGCACGACCGTGGACGTCGACCCGGTAGCCGTCGGCAAGGGCGTCCTGGCCTTCGTGATGATCGAGGCCGCCGCCTGGATGGGCGACTCCGAGACCGGCTCCGCCCTCGAGGCGCTGCCCTGGGTCGAGGAAGCCCACATCATCGCGGGCGGCGCGTCACTCATGGCCAAGGTCCGCGCTTCGTCGACGGTCGAGTTGCAGCGCGCCCTCAAGGACATCTTCGCCATCAAGGGCGTCACCGGCACCCAGACGATCGTGGTCCTGGAGACCTTTTTCGAACGCCCCGTCGATGTCTGATCTCGCGTACACCGGCGTGACCCTCGACCGCGCGGGCGGCAAACGTCCGGACGAGGCCTGGCTGGCCACCCTGCTCACCCGCGCCGACGCCAGAGTCATCCCATACTGGCGCGACCAGGTCCTCGTCCGCGACGGCCGTCCCCTGTGGACAGATTCTGAAGTTGTCCAC
>Ga0247823_10001017_pt1 | contig 23725 bp, 21 predicted proteins | sample 13C_PalmiticAcid_2_FD_192426 | JGI IMG/M metagenome (GOLD analysis project Ga0247823, IMG submission 192426) | Soil microbial communities from agricultural site in Penn Yan, New York, United States - 13C_PalmiticAcid_Day30 | ecosystem: Environmental > Terrestrial > Soil > Agricultural land... | reverse complement strand
AATTCGCTCCCATGCCCATCGTCACTTTCATCGAACACGACGGCACCGCCCGCCGCATCGACGCCCCCAACCAGCGCAGCCTGATGCAGATCGCGGTGGACAACGGCGTGCCCGGCATCCTGGGCGACTGCGGCGGCTCGTGCAGCTGCGCCACCTGCCACGGCTACATCGGCGCCGAGTGGGCGCCGCACCTGCCGCCCATTTCCGAGACCGAGGCCTTCATGCTCGAAGGCGTGCCCGAACCGCGCGAGACCAGCCGCCTGTGCTGCCAGCTGCGCATGAGCCCCGCACTCGACGGGATCGTGGTGCACCTGCCGGCCGAGCAGGTGTGAACCCGAAGCGGGCTCAGCCCGCGTAGGCCATCAGGCACTCCTGCGTCATCGTCGCCAGCTGTTGTCCCTGCAGGTCGTGCACCGCGCCGATGGAAAGGCCGCGCCCCGCCTGCGCGCAAGGGCTGCTGCAGTCCACGTGCAGCCACTGGTCGGCGCGCACCGGGCGGTGCAGCCACAGCGCGTGGTTCAGGCTGGAGATGTAGAGCGGGCGGCCGTTCAGGTCGCGCAGGTGCAGGCCCAGCGAAGCGAAGTTGAGCCACCAGTCCGACAGGTAGGCAAAGGCGGCGGCCTGGAAGCGCGGGTCGTCCGGCAGCGGTTTGACCGCGCGCATCCAGAAGCGGAAGCGCCCGTTCATGTGGGTCTCGGCGAGCTGGCGCGTGGGGTCGGGCACGCGGAAGTCGATGCTGGGCTTGCGGTCTTGCGAGTAACCGCCGAGCCGCGTGAGGTCGCCGACGAGCGCGCGGTCGATCTCGTCGAACCGGGGCAGGTCCTCGGGGTGCTCCCCCCGGGGAGCGGTGCTCGGGCTGGCGTGGGTCGGTGCGTCCAGCGGCAGCGCGCAGGTGACCTGCGCGTCCAGCACGGTGCGGCCATTGCCCTGCACGCCCCGCACGTGGCGCGAGCTGAAGCGCTTGCCCTCCTGCAGCACGGTCACACCGAAGTCCACCGGCTCCTCGGGCATCGATCCCTGCAGGAAAAGGAACTGCATCATCGTCGCCTCGCGGCCGGCAGGTACGTCCATCAGCGCGGCCATCATGGCCTGCCCCAGGAGCTGGCCGCCGTACGAGCGGCCATTGAGGTTCGAGTCGCCGTGCCGGCTGCGCCAGCGGCCTTCGCCCAACGTGTCCAGCGTCAGCAGGGCTTCGATGTCGAGATCGCTCCAGGTGGCCTGTGGCATGGGTCAGGCCTCCGTGGACAGGCGGCGGTGCCCGGCCGTGCGCGGCGAGACCTCGGGCTTGAGCCGCCAGTCGGCGCCGAAGTCGGCCAGGGGATGCGAGGGCATGACCTCCTCGTGTTCGATGCCGCGCAGGCGCGCTTCGTAGGCGTCCAGGTAGGCCTGGCGCTGCGCCTCGTCGGTGTACTGGATCGAGAAGCCCACGAAGGGCTGCAGCACCTGCAGGCCGCCGTAGCCGAAGGTGCCGTGCTGCAGGTGCCAGAGGATCACGTCGCGCTGGCCCAGCAGGCCGTCGGGTTCCATCATGTCGGGGAAGCAGCCGGTGGTGAACGCCAGCATCGCCTTGCGACCCTTGAGGCCGCCGTTGTCGAAGCGTTTGCCGCCCGCGCCGTACACCGTGCCGTTGACGAACACGCGGTCGATCCAGCCCTTCATGATCGCGGGCACCGAGAACCACCACAGCGGGAACTGCAGGATCAGCAAGTCGCTGGCCAGCAGCTTGTCGATCTCGGTCTGGATGTCGGGGGTGAAGGTGCCGCGCTGCGAGGACTGCTTCTGCTCGCGGTCGTACTGCAAGGCGTCGGGGAAACGCCGCTCGGTGAAGTCGTCGCCCGTGGCCACGGGCTGGAAGTTCATCGCATACAGGTCGGACACCACCACCTCGTGGCCGCACGATTGCAGGGTCCGCACCGACCGGTCCAGCAAGGCCTTGCCGAAAGAACGCGGTTCGGGATGGGCGTAGACGATGAGCACGTTCATGCGAGGCCTTTTGGGTGGGTATGGCCTCACATAATAACCCGACGCGTCGGGTTGTTTTAGCGCAATATGAACGGAGCCGTCCGTTTCTGCACTCCGCTAGGATGGTGGTCACCCGAAGCCCGCCACCTCGCCCAGCATCTCCGTGTTCGTCTTGCCCGCACTCATTCTTCCGCTGGTCCTGGGCCTTGCCGTCTTTCGCCTGTACCAGGTCCCGCGCCGGCTGTGGGCGGGCGAGCTGCGGCTTCCTGGCAGGAAGCGCCTCCTCCTGCACATCGCCACCATCACGGCCTACCTGGTGCTGATGGCCTACACCGTGGCGCTGAGCCTTGCGCTGGCGCGAGCCATTCTGGTGGCCGGCGATCGCCTGTCCGCCTACGGGGCGCTGCTGGCCTACATGGCGGCCTACCCGCTGGTCTACTTCGGGGTGGCCTGGATCTTCTATCACGGCCTCAAGCCCACCTCCCCACCCCGTGGCTGACCCCATGAGTCGTGGCGCTCCACAGGACGCGCCCCAGCAGGCCCCTTCAGCCCCCCGGCTCATCGCACGCCGCCTTGAACGCCTGCGCCGTGTCGCGCTGCCCGAAGCCGTACACCGGCACGTTCCCTTCCTGGGGGAGACGCTTTGTCTAGACACTAGCGAAAAACTGGCTCGGGGTCTGCCCAACGTGCTTGCGGAACATGGCCGCGAAGGCGCTCGGGCTCTCGTAGCCGAGCGAGAGCGCCACGTCGATGACCTTCTCGCCGCTGGCCAGCCGCTCCAGCGCGCGCAGCAGCCGCGCTTGCTGCCGCCACTGGGCGAAGGTCATGCCGGTGTCCTTGATGAAGAGGCGCTGGATGGTCTTCACGTCGATGGCCAGGCGCCGGGCCCAGTCGGCCATGGTGGACGGGTCGTCCAGCCGCCGCTGCAGCACGGTGGCGATCTGCAGCAGCCTCGGGTCGGTGGGCATCTGCAGGTACAGGGGCAGCACTGGCAGGGCGCGCAGTTCGTCGAGGATGAGGCGCATCAGCCGGCCGTCGCGCGTGCCGCTGGCATAGGGTTGCGGCACGTCCATGGCGGCGCGGATCAGCTCGCGCAGCAGGGGCGAGATGGCGACGGCCTGCGTGCGGTCCATCAGCCGGGGTGCGGCGTTCGGGGCCACCATGAGGCTGCGCATGTGCACCTCGCCGACGCAGCGGATCTCGTGCGTCATGCCCGTCTGCATCCAGATCGCGCGGGTGGGCGGCACCACCCATTGCCCGGCCTCGGCCTGCACCACCATGACGCCGCGCACGGCATAGATCAGCTGGTGCTTGGCGTGCGCGTGGGGCTCGATGTGCCAGCCAGCGGGGTAGTCGGTGGAGCGCGCGAAGATGGGGGAGCGCTGCGCGTCGATCGCGTCGAGCACCTCGGCAAGGGCCGGCGGCCGGGGAGAGAGGGCCATGTCGCTTTTGAGATGGTGGGTGGTCATTCAGCGTGAGACAGGCGCTACCGCCTTCGCCACAATTCTGACAGCCCCTTCCCCTTCCTGCCCGTATGCCGACACACCCTTCCCTCGCCACCCACCCGATCCGCAACTCCATGGCCACGCAATGGCTGCTGAACATCGGCCACGCGATCGACCACATGTTCCTGCTGATTTTTGCGACCGCCGTGACGACGATCGCGCACGAGTTCGGCATCGCCCGCTGGGAGGACCTGATGCCCTACAGCGTGGCGGCCTTCTTTTTCTTCGGCGTGGGCTCGCTGCCCTCGGGCAAGCTGGGCGACCAGTGGGGCCGCCGCCGGATGATGCTGGTGTTCTTCTTCGGCATGGGCGCGGCGGCCTTGCTGGTGAGCGCGACGCAGACGCCGCTGCAGATGGCACTGGCGCTGGCGCTGCTGGGCTGCTTCGCGTCCATCTACCACCCGGTGGGCATCCCGATGCTGGTGCAGGGCGCGCCCCGGCCGGGCTGGACGATCGGCATCAACGGCCTGGTGGGCAACCTGGGCGTGGCGGTGGCGGCGGTCGCCACCGGCTTCCTGGTGAAGTACTTCGGCTGGCGCATGGCGTTCGCGGTGCCCGGCGTGGTGTGCCTGCTGTTCGGCGTGGCCTTCGCCCTGCTCGCCACGCGCGAGCAGGCGGCGCCGGCGAAGAAGAAATCCACCACCGTGGCGCCGGCCGGCGTGTCCATGGCCAGGCTGTTCCTGGTGATGACGATTGCCGCCACCAGCGGCAGCCTGTTGTTCAACTTCTCGACCAACAGCAACTACGAACTGCTGAGCGACCGCCTGCAGGCCATTCTTCGCGACCCCGCGCAGATCGGCATGCTGCTGGCCGTGATCTACGCGGCGGCGTCCTTCACGCAGTTGCTGGTCGGCCACCTGATCGACCGGGTGGCGCTCAAGTCGCTGTACGTGAGCATCATCGCGGCGCAGGCCGTGCTGCTGGGCCTCTCCATGGTGCTGGACGGCTGGGCTTTCTACGCCGTGCAGTTCCTGTTCATGGCGACGATCTTCGGCGCCATCCCGTTCACCGACGCGATGATCGTGCGCTTCGTCGACGACAGCCTGCGCTCCCGCGTCTCGGGCATGCGGCTGGCGGTCTCGCTGGGCGCGAGTTCGCTGGCGGTGTGGCTGATCGGCCCGGTGGTCAAGCAGGCCGGTTTCACCGCGCTGCTCGGGGTGATGGCGGCCACCTCGGTGATCACGCTGCTGATCGTGAGCCAGCTGCCGTCGACGCCCGCTCCCCTGGGCCATGGCGACCGGTAAGGGCTGAGCGGCTGCGCGCCGTTTACCATGGCCGTCGTCGCTCCATCCACCACAAGGAATCGCATGGCCTCAGAGACATCCCCCAAGATCGCCCTGGTCACGGGCGCGGGCAGCGGCATCGGCCGCGCCGTGGCGCTCGGTTTGCTGAAGGACGGTTACCACGTCGTGCTCACCGGCCGGCGCCCCGAGCCCCTCGCCGCCGTGGCCGAGGCGGGCGGGCCCAACGCGCTCGCCATTCCCGCCGACGTGCGCGACCCGGCCAGCGTGCAGGCCTTGTTCGATCAGATCGAACAGCGCTTCGGCCGGCTCGACGTGCTGTTCAACAACGCGGGCGTGAACGCCCCGGCCGTGCCGATGGACGAGCTGCCGATCGAGCGCTGGAAAGACGTGATCGACACCAACGTGACGGGCGTGTTCCTCTGTGCGCGCGCCGCCTTCGGCCTGATGCGCCGGCAGAACCCGCAGGGCGGCCGCATCATCAACAACGGCTCGATCTCGGCCCACGCGCCGCGCCCCTTCAGCAGCCCCTACACCGCGAGCAAGCACGCGGTGCTGGGCCTGACCAAGACCATCGCCCTGGACGGCCGGCCCTACAACATCGTGTGCAGCCAGATCGACATCGGCAACGCGCTGACCGAGCTGTCCGCGCGCATGACGCAGGGCGTGCGCCAGGCCAACGGCAGCATGGCCACCGAGCCCATGATGGACGTGGCCCACGTGGCCGAGGCGGTGCGCTACATGGCGGGCCTGCCGCTGTCCACCAACGTGCTCAACATGACGGTGATGGCCAGCCAGATGCCCTTCGTGGGCCGCGGCTGACGGCCCCTTCCTACACGGCTTGCAGAAGGCGCCGACACGCGCCGCGCGGGAAGCGCGGACACTGGCGCCATGGCCGCCCCGCTCATCTACGTGCAGGACGACGCCCCCGGCTGGCGCCGGGTGCGCCGGGGCAAGGGCTTCGCCTATCGGAGCGCCACGGGCGGCGCCATCCGCGATGCCGCGAAGCTGGAGCGCATCCGGCGCCTGGCGATTCCGCCGGCCTACACCGACGTGTGGATCTGCCCCAGCGCGCGCGGCCACCTGCAGGCCACCGGCCGCGACGCTCGGGGCCGCAAGCAGTACCGGTACCACGCCGACTGGCAGGCCGGACGCGGGCAGCAGAAGTTCGACCGCCTGCGCGAGTTCGGTCGCGCGTTGCCCCGCATCCGACGCGCGGTCACGCGCGATCTGCACAGCAAGGCGCTGACGCTGGACACGGTGGTGGCCGCCATCGTTCGGCTGCTCGACCGCACCGCGCTGCGCGTGGGCAATGAGGCCTATGCCGCCGAGAACGGCTCGTTCGGCCTGACCACGCTGCGCAACCGCCACGTGCGCACGCGCGCCGCCAGCCTGGAGATCCGCTTCCGGGGCAAGAGCGGCGTGGAGCAGGCCGCCCGGCTCACCGACCCGGCCACCGCCCGCGTCGTGCGGCGCTGCCAGGAACTGCCGGGGCAGCACCTGTTCCAGTACATCGACGACGCCGGGCGGCGCTGGCCGGTGCGCTCGCAGCACGTCAACGACTACCTGCGCCGCGTCAGCGGCGACGACTTCACGGCCAAGGACTTCCGCACCTGGCACGCCAGTGTGCTGGCGCTGGCGCTCACTGCCGGGGTGAGTTCGTCGGCGCCTGCCGGCGCGGTGGTGGAGGTGGTGCGCGAGGTGGCGCGGCAGATCGGCAACACGCAGGCCGTGTGCCGCCGCTTCTACATCCACCCGGCGGTGCTGGAGAACATCCTGCACGGCCCGACGGAGAAAGACCGGGCGACGGGCGGCAGCACCGAGAGCGCCCTGCTTCGCCTGCTCTCGCGCCGCCGCGGGAAAGCTCAGCTGTCGTCGCTCTCGGCCAGCAGGGCGCGCCAGATCAGCGCGCCGATGGCGGCACCGACAAGGGGCGCCAGCCAGAAGAGCCAGAGTTGATCCATCGCGATGGACGGGCCGAACAGTGCCGGTCCGGTGCTGCGCGCGGGGTTGACCGAGGTGTTGGTCACGGGGATGGAAATCAGGTGGATCAGGGTCAGGCACAGGCCGATCGCCAGCCCGCCGAAACCGGCCGCCGCGCGCTTGGCGGTGGCACCCAGGATGACAAGCAGGAACACCGCCGTCAGCACCACCTCGATCAGCAGCGCCGCGGTCAGGCTGTAGCCGCCCGGCGAATGTGCGCCGTAGCCGTTGGTCGCGAAACCGCCCACCTCGAAGCCGGGCTTGCCGGTGGCGATGAGGTAGAGCACGCCGGCCGCGGCCACCGCGCCCAGCACCTGCGCGATCACGTAGCCCGGCAGTTCGGCCGCGCGAAAGCGCCCGCCCAGCGCCAGCCCCAGCGACACCGCCGGGTTGAAGTGGCCGCCGGAGATGGGGCCGAAGGCATAGGCGCCGGTCAGCACCGTGAGGCCGAAGGCCAGCGAGACGCCGGTGAAGCCGATGCCCAGTTGCGGAAACGCCGCCGCCAGCACCGCGCTGCCGCAGCCGCCGAAGGTGAGCCAGAACGTGCCGAGGAACTCGGCGGACCACTTTTTCAGGTTGCTGTGTGTCATGCTGTTTCCAGGCAAGTTCAGAGGCTCCGGAAGATAAGCGGGCCGGCTTCTGGGTGCAAGAGGATTAACAATGATTTGACACTGTGCCCTGCACAAATTGAGGAGACCTCATGGCCAAGCTCGTGTTCGGAATGAACCTGTCCCTCGACGGCTACGTCGACCACATGGCGTTCGCGCCCGGTCCCGCCCTGTTTCGCCACTTCGTCGAGCAGGCCCAGGGGCAGGCCGGCAGCCTCTACGGCCGCAAGATGTACGAAATCATGCGCTACTGGGACGAGGTGCATCCCGAATGGGGACCCGACGAACAGGCCTTCGCCGCGGCCTGGCGCCGGCAGCCGAAATGGGTTGTCTCGCGCACGCTGAAGTCGGTCGGCCCCAACGCCCGCCTGGTGGAGGGCGACCTGGCGGCGGCGATCCGGGCGCTGAAGGCCGAACGCGAAGGCGAGATCGAAGTGGCCGGCCCGGACCTGGCGCACAGCCTCACCCAGCTGGGCCTGATCGATGTGTACCGGATCTACCTGCACCCCGTGGTGCTGGGCCAGGGCACGCCCTACTTCGCCGGCCCCCGGCCGCCGCTGCGGCTGGAGACGGTGGAGCCGATGGGCGAGAGCGTGGTCCGGCTGACCTACGTGCCGGCCTGAAGCGCCGGGCTCAGGAGGCCGGCGTCAGGTTGCCGCCCAGCACCTTCCACAGCGCCACGCGGTTGGCCTGCTCGGACTGGCGCAGGGCGATCAGCGCCTGCTGCGCGGCGTACAGGCTGCGCTGCGCGTCGAGCACGGTGAGGTAGTTGTCCACACCCGAGGTGAAGCGCGCTTCGGAGAGTTCGAAGGCGCGCGCGTTGGCGTCCACCACGGCCTGCTGCGCCGCCAGGCGGGCTTCCCACTGCGCGCGCTCGGCCAGCGCATCGGAGGCTTCGCGGAACGCGGTCTGGATCGCTTTCTCGTACTGGGCCACGGCGATGTCGCGGTTGGCCTGCGCCACGTCGACCGAGGCGCGCGCCGCGCCGCCGTCGAAGATGGGCCAGCGGATCTGCGGCACGAAGCTCCAGGTGTTGTTGCCGCTGCCGAACAGGTTGTCGAGTTCGCGGCTGCCGGTGCCGATGCTGGTGCTCAGGCTGATGGTGGGGAACAGCGCCGCGCGCGCCGCCGCCACGTTGGCCGAGAGGGCCTGCAGGTTGTACTCGGAGGCGCGCACGTCCGGGCGCTCCAGCAGCAGGGACGAAGGCAGCTCGGCCGGCAGCGCCATCAGCGCGGCGGGCGCCGCTGCCGGCGCGGCGCGCAGGGTCTCGGCGGTGGGCAGCCATTCGCGGCGCAGGCCGCTGCCGACCAGGGCTTCGAGGGCGTTGCGGTCCTTGGCGACCTGGGCCGTGAAAGCGGCCACGTCGCCGCGCGCGGTTTCCACGGTGACGCGGTTCTGCGCCAGCACCAGGCCCGAGGTGCCGCCCAGCTGGTGGATCCGCTCGGTGAGCTGGTAGGCCTTCTCGCGGCCGGCCAGGGTGTCGCGCGCCAGGGTCAGGCGGGCTTCGTCGGCGGCCAGGTTGAGCCAGGCGTTGGTGACGTCGGCCACCAGCGTGATGCGCACGTTGCGCTGGTTTTCTTCCGACTGCAGGAATTGCTGCAGCGCCGCTTCGTTGAGGTTGCGCACGCGGCCCCAGAAATCGAGCTCGAAGCTGGTGATGGCGAGCTGCGCGGTGTACTGCGTCGAGGTGGTGGAGACGCCGTTGCTGGAGAGGTCGGCCGCCGTGCGGCTGCGGCTGCCCTGCGCGGTGGCGGCCACGGTGGGCAGCTGGGCCGCGCTGGTGATGCCGTACTGCGCCCGCGCGCGCTCGATGTTGGACAGGGCCACGCGCAGGTCGCGGTTGTGGGTGAGCGCCTGCGCGATCGACTGGCGCAGGCCCGGGTGCTGCACCCAGGCCAGGCGCTGCGAGGTCTGCACGGCGTCCGCGCCAGCGTCCAGAACGGCCAGGGGCTGGCCCAGCGTGGGGGCGACGACGCCTTGCACGTCGGGCTTGGCGGGGGGTACCTGGGCGCAGCCGGCCAGCAGCGCGAGCGCGGCGGCGGCCAGGGCGGTCATCGGGGTCAGGGGTTTCGTGCGGAGCATCATGCGTCTCCTTGGTGCGACAGCGACGGCGTGGCCAGCGGTGCCACGGGCGCGGGGTTGGCTTTCGAGCGGCGGCGCTGGACCCAGCCGCGCACCAGCAGGAAGAACACCGGCACGAAGAACAGGCCCAGCGCAGTGGACAGCACGGTGCCGCCGAGCACGGCGGTGCCGATGGCCTGGCGGCTGGCGGCGCCCGGGCCGGTGCCCAGGGCCAGCGGCAGCACGCCGAAGCCGAAGGCCAGCGAGGTCATGAGAATGGGGCGCAGCCGCCGGCGCACCGCTTCCAGCGTGGCGTCGAAGATGCTGCGGCCCTGGTCCTGCAGCTGCACCGCGAACTCCACGATCAGGATGGCGTTCTTGGACGCCAGCCCCACCGTGGTCAGCAACCCCACCTGGAAATACACGTCGTTGGACATGCCCCGGAAATACGTGGCGAGCAAGGCGCCGACGATGCCCAGCGGCACGGCCAGGATGACGGAGAACGGCACGCTCCAGCTTTCGTACAGCGCGGCCAGGCAGAGGAACACGAACAGGATGGAGATGGCGTACAGCAGCGGCGCCTGCGCGCCGGACTGGCGCTCCTGCAGGGACGCGCCCGTCCACTCGTAGCCGATGCCCACCGGCATCTGGGCCATGATGTCCTCGACCGCGCGCATCGCGGCGCCCGAGCTCACGCCAGGCGCGGTGTTGGCGATCATCTCCATGGCCGGCGAGCCGTTGTAGCGCAGCAGCTGGGGCGCGCTGCTGGTCCAGGCGGTGGTGGTGAAGGCCGCGAGCGGCACCATCTCGCCGCTGCGGTTGCGCACCGTCCATTGGCCGATGTCCTGCGGCAGCATGCGGTACGGCGCATCGCCCTGCACATAGACGCGCTTGACGCGGCCGTTGTGCACGAAGTCGTTGACGTAGGAGCCGCCCACGGCGCTGGAGAGCACGTTGTTGATGTCGCTGGTGGACAGGCCCAGCGCGGCGGCCTTGCGGTCGTCGATCACCACCTTGAGTTCGGAGGTGACGTCGAAGTCGGTCGTGCGCATGTTGGTGAGCGACGGATGCTGGGCCGCCAGCTCGACCACGCGGTCCTTGGCGGCGCGCAGCGCGTCGTTGCCCAGGCCGTTGATGTCCTTGAGCATGAAGTTCACGCCGGCGTCCGAGCCCAGGCCGCGCACGGCCGGCGGCATGGAGACGAAGATGCGCGCGGCGCGGATGCGCGAGAGCTCGCGCGTGGCCTTGCGCGAGATGGCCTCGGCGCTCTGATCGGCGTTGGGGCGTTCGTCCCAGGGCTTGAGGCGCACGAAGATGTTGCCCGAGCTCTGGTTGCCGCTGTTGCCGGCGATCGAGTTGACGCGCAGCACGTCGGGCTGGGCGTTGAAGTAGCGGGTGATTTCCTGCAGCACGACTTCGAGCTGCGCGTCCGACGAGCCTGCGGGCAGCGTCACGCTGGCGGTGATGAAGCCCTGGTCTTCCACCGGCAGGAAGGAGGTGGGCAGTTTCTGGAACAGGAACACCACGCCACCGACGACCACCACGAACGCCAGCATCACGCGCTTGCTGCGCAGCAGCAGCTGGCGCACGGCACCCTGGTAGCGCCCGGAGTTGCGGTCGAAGCCGGCGTTGAACCAGCGGAAGAAGCGGTCCACCCAGCCCAGCAGGCCCTTGCGCGCGGGTGCGCCTTCGTGCAGGTGCTCGGTGGGCTTGAGGAGGGTGGCGCACAGGGCCGGCGTGAGCGAGAGCGCCACCAGCACCGAGAACGCCATGGCCGAGACGATGGCGATCGAGAACTGCCGGTAGATCACGCCCACCGAGCCCGAGAAGAAGGCCATGGGAATGAACACCGCCGACAGCGTGAGGCCGATGCCCACCAGCGCGGGCGTGATCTCGGCCATGGACTTGATGGTGGCCTCCTTGGCGGGCAGGCCCTCCTGGTGCATCACCCGTTCGACGTTTTCCACCACCACGATCGCGTCGTCCACCAGCAGGCCGATGGCCAGCACCATGGCGAACATGGTGAGCATGTTGATGGAGTAGCCCAGCACCGAGAGCACGCCGAAGGTGCCCAGCAGCACCACCGGCACGGCGATGGCGGGGATCAGCGTGGCGCGCAGGTTCTGCAGGAAGATGAACATCACGATCACCACCAGCACCATGGCCTCGGCCAGGGTGACGGCCACTTCCTTGATGGAGGCGCGCACGTAGGGCGTGGTGTCGGAGCTGATGACGCCGGTGATGCCGTCGGGGAAGAAGGGCGCGAGCTCGGCCATCTTGGCGTTGACGGCGTTGGCCACGGCCATGGCGTTGGCGCCGTCGGCCAGCACGATGCCCAGGCCGGCGCCGGGCTGGTTGTTCAGGCGGGACTTCACCGTCAGGTTGTCGGCGTCGAGTTCCACGCGGGCCACGTCGCCCACGGTGACGAGCGAGCCGTCGGCAGCGGCCTTGAGCACGATGCCGCGGAATTCATCGACCGTCTTGAGCTTGGTGCGCGCCGTGATGGTGGCGTTGAGCATCTGGTCCTTGACCGCCGGCAGGGCGCCGAGCTGGCCGGCGGAGACCTGGGCGTTCTGCGAGTTCAGCGCCGAGACGATGTCCGAGGGCATGAGGGCGTACTGTTCCAGCTTGCCCGGGTTCATCCAGATGCGCATGGCGTAGCTGGTGCCGAACACGCTCACGTCGCCCACGCCGTCGATGCGCGAGATCACGTCGACCACGTTGCTGGTGATGTAGTCGCCGATCGCCACCTGCGTGACCGTGGGGTCGGGCGAGGTGAAGACGTAGGTCATCAGGTTGTCCTGGCCGCCCTTGTTCACGAACACGCCCCGGCTCTTCACCGCCTCGGGCAACCGGTTCATGGCGGTCTGCAGCTTGTTCTGCACCTGCACCTGGGCGACGTCGATGTCGGTGCCCGGCGCGAAGGTGAGCTGGGTGCGCGAGCGGCCGGCGGAGTCGCTGGTCGAGCTCATGTAGAGCACGTTGTCGATGCCCTTGAGCTGCTGCTCGATCACCTGGGTGACGGAGTCCGCCACGGTCTCGGCCGAGGCGCCGGTGTAGATGGTGTTGATCGAGACGCGCGGCGGCGCGATGTCGGGGTACTGCTCCAGCGGCAGGGTGAAGATGGACATGAACCCCGCGAGCATGACCACGATGGACAGCACCCAGGCGAAGACGGGACGGTGGATGAAGAAATGGGCCATGGTGCAGCAGCGTGTGGTGTCCGGTTTGCTCGAAAGGTGCCAGGCTCACCCGGGTGGGGGTGGCCTGCGGGGCGCGCTCAGGGCTTGGGGGGCGCGGCGGCCGCCGGGTTCTGGCCGGCCTGGCCACCCTGCCCCGCCGCGCCGCCCTGGCCGGCCGGTGCGGCGGGCTTGTCTTCCACCACGCGGTTGCCCTCCAGGCGCATCGCCAGGGGCTTGACGGTCTGGCCCACGCGGGCCTTCTGGAAGCCGTCGACCATCACGCGGTCGCCGGCCTTGAGGCCTTCGAGCACCAGCCACTGGGTGCCCAGGGCCTGGCCCAGGCGGATCGGGCGCTTCTCGATCTTGTCGTCGGCGTTGATGAGCTGCACGCTGGGCTTGCCGGCCGGGTCGCGCTGCACCGCCTGCTGGGGCAGCACGATGGCCTCGCTGGCCTCGCCGGTGGACAGGCGGGCGCGCACGTACATGCCGGGCATCAGCAAACGGTCGGGGTTGGGGAACACCGCGCGCAGGGTGATGGCGCCGGTGCTCTGGCTCACGGTGGCGCCGGTGAACTGCAGCTTGCCGGCGTGCGCGTAGCGGCTGCCGTCTTCCAGCGCCAGGCGCACCGGGGCGCCGCCGGCCTCGACCTTGCCGAAGGTGCCGGCCTGCCACTGGCGCCGCAGCTCCAGCAGCTCCGAGCTGGACTGGGTGATGTCCACGTAGATGGGGTCGAGCTGGCTGATGGTGGTCAGCGCCTGGGCCTGGTTGGCAGTGACCAGCGAACCGGGCAGCACCACGGAAAGGTCGGTCTGGCCGCTGATGGGGGCCACGATGCGGCTGTATTGCAGGTTGATGCGGGCGTTTTCCAGCGCCGCCTGGGCCACGGCCACGTCGGCGGCCGACTGCGCCACCAGGGCCTGGCTTTCGTCGGCCACCTGGCGGCTGATGGCGTCGATCTTCACCAGCTCGGCGTTGCGCTCGGCGTTGGTGCGGGCGGTCTGCGCGGAGGCGCGCGACTTGGCCAGGGCCGCCTCGGCGCTCTTGACGGTGGCCTCCAGCGTGCGGGCGTCGATCTGGTACAGGGGTTGCCCGGCCTTGACCACCGAGCCCTCGGTGAACAGCCGCTTCTGCAGGATGCCCGAGACCTGGGGGCGCACTTCCGCGCTCTGCGAGGCCCGGGTGCGGCCGGCCAGCTCGGTGTGCAGCCCCTGGGTCTGCAGCACCACCGTCAGGTAGCCGACCGGGGGCACCGGGGGCGCGGCGGCGGGGGCCTTCTTGTCGCCGCAGGCCGCCAGCGCCAGCACCGCCGCACCGGCCAGGGCCCAGGCCCAGCGCTGCCCGCCGGGCCGCTGTCGGGCGGCGGAAGAGGCGGCGGCGGACAGGGCGGCGGGGGGCACCCGGCATGGCTCATCGGATGCGGCAAAGGTCAATGGCATGGAAGTCGAAGCAGGCTGTGGGGTGGGGGCGCGGCTAAGCGGGCGGCGGTTGCGACCGCAACATGCCATTGTGCGCATGCAAACATGTCTGGACTGTAAACGCACTCCACGCTCTCCAAAAAAGTCCGGTTCCGAGAAAAACCGCAAAAACGCCAAACCCCTTTGCGGCAGATTCTTCCGCCGGGCGGCCCTGCCCCCTGGGCAGCCCGCCGGCACGCGCCCTGCCCCCCTGAGGGCTCATCGAACCCGCCATCTTCAGGGAGCATGCCCATGGCCAGCAGCCGCACCATCGAAAAACAGAACTCCATCCACGCTGAGCAGGACCGGCGCGACCAGCGCAAGAAGCGCGCCCCGGCAGCGAAGAAGACCGCGCCCCAGACCGGTGCGCGCGCCCAGCCCACGAAGATGCCCGAACAGCACCTGGACGCGGACGACCAGGAGTCTGATCTGGAACTTCGGCCGCGGTTCCTGGCGCCCGACTACCTGGGCAGCCAGAAGCTGCAGGGCCAGGCGGCGCTGATCACCGGCGGCGACTCGGGCATCGGCCGCTCGGTGGCCATCCTGTTCGCGCGCGAAGGCGCGGACGTGGCGATCGCCTACCTCGCCTCAGAGGAAGACGCCGAGGAAACCCGGCGCTGCGTGGAGGCCGAGGGGCGGCAGTGCCTGGTGCTGCAGGGTGATGTGAAAGACCCCGCCTGGTGCGAGGCCGCGGTCCAGGAAACCGTGAAGACCTTCGGCAAGCTGGACGTGCTGGTGAACAACGCCGCGTTCCAGAAGCACGCCGAATCGATCGAGGACATCGACGACGAGCGGCTCAAGGAGACCTGGGACACCAACCTGGGCGGCTATTTCCGCATGACGCGCGCCGCCCTGCCCCACCTCAAGGAAGGCACCTGCATCATCAACACCGGCTCGGTCACCGGGCTGCGGGGCAGCGCCCACCTGCTGGACTACGCCGCCACCAAGGGCGCCATCCACGCTTTCACCAAGTCGCTGGCAAGCAACCTGCTGCCGCGCGGCATCCGGGTCAACGCCGTGGCACCCGGACCGGTCTGGACGCCGCTCAACCCGCGCGACCAGCCGGCGGAGAAGGTGAAGGATTTCGGGAAAAAGACCGACTTCCAGCGCGCCGCCCAGCCCGAGGAGCTCTCGCCGGCCTACGTCTTCCTGGCCTCGCCCTGCTGCTCGGGCTACATCACCGGCGTGGTGCTGCCGATCACGGGCAGCGTGGACTCGATCTGAGGGGCTTCGGCGACGACCAGCTCTTCCCGGCGCTGGTCAATCTCGCCCTCCAGCCGGGCCCAGTCCAGGTCCGTCTGCTCCAGCCCCGGGAACAGGCGGGACTCTTCCCACTTCATGTGCCGAAGCGCGCGCTGGCACAGGTCGGCGAACAGTGCGGGGTGCTGGCTGTCATCGGGCTTGAGCGTGCGCAAGGGGTTGATGAGCGCATGCAGGGCCGCATGGTCGCGCTCGGCCGCCGCCAGGGCCTCGGCGTCCGCCTGAGGAGCGCCGCGCAGCGCGGGGTACAACAGCTCCTGCTCCAGGGCCGCGTGAACGGTCAGCTCGTCCAGCACATGGGCCACCAGGGCCTGGCGCTCGATGGCGGCGGTGGACGGATCCAGCGCCTGGAACCGGTGGAAGGCCTGCTTCACGCGCAGATGATCCCCCTTGAGTTCTTCCACGATTTGGCGGCGGGCGGCGCCCGGGATGTCGGGTGACATGATCGTTCTCCTTGCAAAAGAGACTGAAAAAAGCCGGGAGAGGCCTTGCAGACCTCCCCCGGCTCCGGATGCCGATGGCCTGATCAGCTGTTGGGGTCCTTGTTCTGCTTGTTGCCGGACGGCGAAGTCCCGCCCTCGCTCTTGCCGGTGCCGGCGGTCTGCTGGCGGCTGGAACGCCAGGTGGAGAACTCGTCGGAGAACTTCTTGAAGCGGTCCTGGCGCCATTGGTCGTAGTCGTCGTCCAGCGCGCGCATCTGCTCGCGGCGCCACTGGCTGTAGTCCGGGTCGAAGTGCTGCTGGTCCTGGTCGCGCTGGCCGCTGTAGCCCGACTGCGAGCCGCTGTAGCCGCTGCCGTAACCACCGCCGTACCCACCAGGACCGGCATAGCCCGCCCCCCGGTAGTCGCGGTCCAGGCCGCTGGGCCGGCGCGGGTCCGGACCATAGCCGCCGGACGGGCCGTAGCGGTCGTCGTCGCGGTCGCGCAACCCATATTGGCCGTATTGGCCGTACTCGCCACCGTAGCCTCGGTCCTGTTCGCGTTGACCGTAGGAACGGTCGGGCTCGCCGCGCGAGCGCCAGGCGTTCTGCGGGTCTTCGTCGCGGAAGCTGCCGAGGTCGCGTTGCTGCTCGCGGCGCCAGTCGCTGCCGCCCTGCCAGGCATCGTCGCGGCCCCTGCCGTACTCACCCTGGGGCTGGCGCGGCGACTCGTAGCCGCCGCCCTGCTGGCGGTTCTGCGGGCTGTAAGCCTCTTGCTGATAGCCGCCACGTTGGCGGTTGCGGTTGTCCTGTTGTGCCATGGGAATGTCCTTTCGGTGATCGGTTCATGGATGCGGATGCCACCGCCGTGTCTCCGGCCATCGACACCCACTCTTCTTGTGGCAAAACGCGTTCCCGCTGGCGGCCCTTCGCCGGGCACGCCGTTTGCCCCTGCCGCGGGTCGCCAACTCACGCCTGACGCACCATGAGCCTGTCCTTCCCCAACCCTCCCGTTCCTGCGCACGTCGCGCACGCCCATGAACTGGTGCGCCGCCTGGGCGAACCCCTGCTGGGCGGCAACCACGCCGAGCTGCTCGCCGATGGCCCGGCGGCGCGCGCCGCGCTGCTGGACATGCTGCAGGGCGCGCGCGACCACATCAACCTCGACGCCGCCCTGCTCGGTGCCGCCGACCCCGGGGAAGGCATGCTCCAGCCGCTGGCGGCCCTGTGCCGGCAGGGGGTGCGCGTGCAGGTGCTGGCCCGCACCCCGCGCGAGGCGGCCGAGCTGGGCCCGCTGCGCCGGGCTGGTGCCACGGTGCGCACGCTGGAGCCGCCGGGCGGCCTCGGCGGCTGGGTGGCGCAGCGTTACCAGGCCATGCAGCGGCAGCTGGCGGTGGTGGATGGCCGCACCGCCTGGTCCGGCCCGGGCTTTGCGTGCACCGGCGCGCACGCCCAGGGGCCGCACCTGCGGGTGCGCGGCCCCATCGTCCAGCGGATGCAGCGCCTGTTTCTCGACACCTGGAAAACCGCCGGGCCCCGACTGCCCGCGCCGCCGCCGCAGCACTTCCCGCCGATCGCGCTTTCGGGCCGCCAGCGCATGGGCGTGGCCTCGCGGGCCGGTCCTTCCCCGCTGCTCGGCGCGGTGGACACGGCGCGCTTCAGCGTCTTCCTGGCCCTGACCCGGCGCGCGCCCTCGCGCCGGCTGGTGCAGGCCATCGCGAGCGCGGCCCAGCGCGGCGTCAACGTGTCGGTGCTGCTGCAGCACGGCGCCCCCCACGCGTGGCCCTGGCGCGCCAGCTGTGCCGAACTCATGCGCGCCGGTGCCTGGCTCTACCAGGCCGACGGCACCCGGCCCCTGCCGCCGCACAGCACCGTGGACGGTGTGTGGTCCAGCGTGGCGATCGACAGCGGCTCGGGCTGGCACAGCGGCAACGTGGTGGACGCCGCCCAGCTGATCGTGCTCGACCCGGGGTTCGCGAGCGAACTCGACGACGCCTGCCAGGCCGCCATGGCCCACGCCCTGCTGCTCGATGCGAAGTCGCTGGCCGGCCCGGCGCCCCTTCGGCGCTGGTTCGGCGCGGCGGCCCCGGCACGCGCACCGGTGGCCGAGCCCGCCCTCACGTCGGTCGCCCGCTCCGTCGAAGGGCCGGGCCTGAGCCCTTGACCGCCTGGCGCGCCTTCTTTTCGGCCGCGCCGCTGCGCCGCGCCGCCGCCTCGCTCCAGGCGTAGGCCGGCAGCGCCAGGGCCAGCGGCAGCAGGTAGTAGGCCGCGCGGTAGGCCAGCACCACCGCCAGCACATCGGCCGCAGGCAGCGCGCCGCCGAGCGTGGCCACGAACACCGCCTCCAGCACCCCCAGGCCCGCCGGCACGTGCGTGAGCACGCCGGCCACGGCGGCCATCAGCAGCGCACCGAGCACCGTGGCGAAATCCACCCGCCCGGCGAACAGCAGCCACACGATGCTGCCCATCAGCACCCAGTTCGCGCCGCCGGCCAGCGCCTGCACCAGCGCCAGGCGGCCACCCGGCAGCGCCAGCTCGTGCTCGCGCCAGCGCAGCGTGCGGCGGCGCGACACCGCGCACAGCAGCAGGTAAGCCAGCGCCAGCGCCACCATGGCCGCGCCGAAGCCGCGCAGCACCGCGTCGCCCGGCGCCCAGCCGGACGGCAAGGCCGGCGGCGACCACAGCAGCACGGCGCCGGCCACCCACAGGTAACCCAGCCAGTTCGTCGTCATGCTCAGCGCGATCACCTTGGCCACCGTGGCCGCGTCCACGCCCCAGCGCGTGTACAGGCGCAGGCGCATCGCGAAGCCGCCCACCAGCGCGCCGAAGTTGAGGTTGAATGCGTAGCTGATGGCGGCGGCACCCAGCGTGCGCGGCACCGGCAGCCCGTGTTGCGTGAGGTGGCGCCCCACCAGGTCGAAGCCGGCGTAGACCAGGTAGCTCAGCGCCGCCAGGCCCGCAGCCACGGCCAGCCGCCACGGCGGCAGCTGCTGCAGCGACACCCCCACCTGCGACCAGTCCACCGCCCGCGCCTGCTGCACCACCAGGGTCAGCACCAGCGCGGCCAGGGCCCAGGGCGCCAGGCGCTTCGTCCAGCGCCAGGCGCGTTGCCTTGCGGGGTTCATGAAGGATCCACGGTCATCGCGACCACGCGCGGCTCGCGGGCCGCGCTCTGCCGCGTCCAGTCGGGGAAACGCCGCAGCGCGTGGAACACCACCAGGCTGCGCACCGCGATCCAGGCCGACTGCAGCCGACCCGGCGTGGGCAGCTCCACGCGCTGGCAGCAGGTGCGCAGCAGCTCGTCGATGCGCCCGCGCAGGTGGCGCGCGAAGGCCTCGTCGCGCACCACCACATTGGCCTCCAGGTTCAGGCTCAGGCTGGTCGGGTCCAGGTTGCTCGAACCGACGGTGGCCCAGATGTCGTCCACCACCGCCACCTTGCCGTGCAGCGGGCGCTCGTTGTATTCGTAGATGTTGACCCCGGCGCGCATGAGGTGCCGATACAGCAGCTCGCTCGCCCGCTTGACCCACAGCATGTCGGGGCGCCCCTGCAGGAACAGGTCCACCTGCACCCCCCGGCGCGCGGCGCGGCGCAGGTCGCGCAGGAAGCGGTAGCCGGGGAAGAAGTAGGCGTTGGCGATCAGGATGCGCTGGCGCGCACTGCGGATGGCGGCGCGGTAGTGGCGCTCGATGTCGCTGCGGTGCTCGTTGTTGTCGCGCGTGACGAAGGCGGCCAGCGCGCCCTCGCCCGTGACCTCCCCGAGGCCCTTGCGGCGAAGGCCCGCGCGCCAGCGCCGCAGCCACTGACCGCGCGCGGGCTGCGGCGACTCGACATTGGCGCGGCAGAAGGCCTGGATCTGCCCCACCAGGGGCCCTTCGACCTCGACCGCGTAGTCCTGCTTGGACAGCTCGCCGAACTCCATCAGGTGATCGATCGAATAGTTGATGCCGCCGACGAACGCCACCTTGCCATCCACCACCACGATCTTGTTGTGCATGCGGCGCAGCAGGTTCACGCGCGCGCCCAGCACCCACTGCGCGGGCTCGAAGGCGCGCAGCTGCACGCCGGCTTCCAGCAGCGGTTGGGTGAACGAGGCCGGCAGGTCGGGCGAACCCCAGCCGTCCATCAGTACATGCACCTGGGCGCCGCGCTGCGCCGCCTTCAGCAGGGCCTCGTGCAGCTGGCGGCCCACCTTGTCGTCGAACAGGATGAAAGTCTCCAGCAACACCTCTTTTTCAGCGGCGGCGATCGCCTCGAACACGCGCGGGTAATAACCCTCGCCGTTCTCCAGCAGCGTGATGCGGTTGCCGGGCACCCAGTGAGAGTTCATGACGTGGCCTTGGAGAGGTTCATGGTGTGTGGCTGCATGGCCCATGCTAGGCAAGGCGGCCTCCCGCGCTCTGTCAGACAAACGCGCATTCGCGCGCAGGCGGGCAAGCCGCCGGGCGGCGAACTTTGTGGCGATGGTGCTCACTCAGTCCGTTTTTTCACCACTTCATACCCGCATGAACCTCATTCGTCTGGATACCGGCCTGCCTTTGATCGACACGCCCCTTTCGGCCTCGGAAATCGATGAGGCCTTTCGCCACCCGGACGCCACCCAGCTGTACCCCTTGTTGAAGGCGCTTCGAGACCACGGCGACCTCGACAAGATCGAGGCCCTGGGGAGTCGGTTCGCAGGTGCCTCGCCAACCCAACAGGTCGCGATCCTGGACTGGCGTGAAGCCCTCGACACCCCGCAGAGGGACGCCTTCGAAAAGGGCCGCGCCAGAGGCGACTCGCTGCACGGGGGGCCAACCGATCACCTGCCAGGGCAGATGGACAGGGTGTCTCGACTCAAAGGTGAGCGTTGCCTGCGCATCCACGAAGAGGCCTTCCGGGAAATTCAAGCCCAGCCGTCCCGCGAGCTGCAGACCGGGTTGCTGCTGGAGTGGGTGGGCTCCCTGTGGCTCATGGGGTCCGGCGCCCAGGCGGCGGACGTCAGCGACCTGTTCCTCAAGGCGTGGGAGCACCTGCTGGGGCTCCACCACGGGGTGCTGAGCCGCTCCGATTTCGTTCTGTTGGTGGACAGCCTGGTCATGATGCGGCCGGACTGTCGAGAGGAAGGATGGAGCGCCCTTTGGCAGTACGCCAGGGCATTGAACGAGCCCGAACGACAGCAACACGCCTTGCAGACGCTACAGGCCTTCTCGGGCGATCAGGTGCAGTACGCGTTGAGAACGGAACCCCTGCTGCAGGGCAGCGAAGGGTTCAACGGCTAGCCCCCTGAAGACGAAAGTGCCGTGGGCAATCAGGGTGCCGTCTCCAGATGGATGTCGGCGGCCAGCGGCGCGTGGTCCGACAGGCGCGCCCACGGGCGGCGCGGCATGGGCACCGGCAGGGCGCGCGCCACGCCGCGCACATAGATGCGGTCCAGCCGCAGCAGCGGAAAGCCGGACGGAAAGCTGCGCGCGTGGTGGCCGTGCGCCTGGCGGAACACCTCGCGCAGGCCGCTGGGCGCCAGCAAGTCGTCGGCGCGAAGGCGCCAGTCGTTGAAGTCGCCCGCCACCACCAGCGGCGAGTCGGGCGGCACGTAGCGGCTCACGATGTCGCAGATCATGCCCAGCTGCTCGCGCCGGTGCGACTCGCGCAGGCCCAGGTGCGCGCACATCACATGCATGTCGGGCCCCAGGCCGGGCACGTCGAGCACGCAGTGCAGCATGCCGCGCGGCTCGAAGCCCTTGATCGACAGGTCGTGGTTTTCGTTGTGCAGCACCGGAAAGCGCGACATCACCGCGTTGCCGTGGTCCATGCCCTCGGCGACCGCGTTGCGGCCATAGGCGTGCTGCGGCCAGATTTCATCGGCCAGGAACTCGTACTGGGCGGCGCTCGGCCCGCTGCCGCCCTTGACCTCCTGCAAGAAGACGATGTCGCTGCCCATGGCCCGCACGGCGTTGCGCAAGCCGTGCAGCACGGAACGGGTGTTGAACACGTCGTAGCCTTTGTGGATGTTCACGGTGAGAACCTGCATGGCCCATGCTAGGCAAGGGGGCGCTCTTGGCTCTGTCAGACAAAGGCGCATTCGTGCGCAGGTGGGCAAGCCACCCGGCGGCGAACTTTGTTGCGTTCGTCGCTCACTCAGCCCTCTTTTCCACTACTTCGTACCGACATGACCACTCCTATCGGCCAGGGCATTATCGAAATATCCGAACCACAGCCCTCTTCGGCCGCTCGCCTCGAACAGGCCTTCCGGCGCCCGGATGCCACCCAGTTGAGCCCCTTGCTGAGGGAGCTTCGAGCCCATGACGACCTCGACGGCATCGAGCAGTTGGGATGGAAGCTGGCTGACGCCTCGCCGACCCAGGAAGAGGCCATCCGTACATGGCTCGAACCCCTCCCCGAGCAGCAAAAAGGAGCCTTCGAAAAGGGATGTGTCAAACGCCAGGCGCTGATGCTGATCCTCGGGGAAAGCCCGTCCTATCTGGACGGCGACGATTTCAGGAATCTGTTCGACACCAGCCACAGCGTTCAAGACATCGTGCGCAAACACAATCCCAAGGCCTGGCAAGCGGTCGAGGAATCGGTGGCGTTGCCCAAGGCATTCAGTTGGGTCAAACACCAAGGCTTCGACAACGACGAAGACGACGACAGAACATTCGACAAGCTGTTCGCACGAATCACGTCCCTGCCGCCGGGACTCACCTCGAGGCGGATCCTGTTGGGCTTCATTCCAAACCTCAGCGAGTTGGACATAGACGAATGGCCGGACAGGTTCGGTTCGATCCTGGCGTTGCTTCCCGGCATGCCACCGAGATTTCAAGTCGATTGTCTGATTGCACTGATCAAAGTCCTGACTGGCACCTCACCCATGCGCATCCTCGGTGGCGAACTGGACGTTGTTCACTCCAAAAAAAGAAAATTGCTTCCGGATGACCAAGGTTGGAATGTCCTGGAGAAGATGAAGACGCTGATCCTGAGCCTAAAACCCGAGGCATTGGAGAAGGAAATGCTGCTGGCATGGGCAGAGACGGCGCAACTGCACACGATACGCCCGCTCCATTCTCGTGCACGCGCACGAGAATTGAATGAAATTCGCATGGCACTGGATGCCCATCAGCTGCCCGAACTGGAAACCACCATGTTGAAAATGGCGGCCATGTCCGTGGAGTACGCAGTTGATTTCTGCCTTGAGGATCTATCGGATGAAGACACCCAAAAGATGCTCGCGCAATGCCTTTCTAGAGCGTTGAAGAGCACCGATCAATTGCATGAAAAGCAAGCCCATCACCTGCAGACTGTGATCGGATCGATCGACCGCTTGAGAGGGAACGAGCGCATGCCTGTCCACGATGAGGTATTCCGGGAAATTCAAAGCGTGACGTCCATCAAGTCACAGAGCGACCTGCTGGTGAGGCTGATGGACACACTCAGGCGAGTGGGTTTAGATCTGACCGAGGATGTCGGCGAGCGATTTCTCAAGGCGTGGGACACCTTGCTGTCGCTCAACCAGGGGACATTGAGCCCAAAGGACTTCCTTTCAATTGCACGTACCCTGGAGGGCATGCGCGTGGAGCATCGCAGTGAGGGCCTCGCCGCCGTGCTCGAGTGCGTCAAGGCTTTGCAGGATCCTGTGCTACGCAAAGGCGCCTTGCAAATCCTGCAAGAGTGCTTCCACGGCAAGAATCCGGACGACCTGCCCCCTGGATTCCTCCAGCAACTGAGCCAAGCAGAGCTCAACGGCTAGCAGCGACCTCGCACCAGCTTGGGGATCGCCCGCCCCAGCCGAACGCCCCACAGCCGCCGCGCCGCTTGTTTTGGTGCAACCGCCCGCCAGAACACCCGCCAGACGCTGGCACGCTTTCTGCTCACACAGAAACCGCAAGAAGAGCGATCTGGGGTCCGCCCCGAGACAGCTCGGCACTCAGGTGCACTAGGGTTCCGACCGCGAGATGGCTCGTGGTGTCTGGTCCGAGAGTGTGCCGGCCTCATCGCAGGCTCCACGGAGGGACAAAAGCCCGGGAGAACGATCACAGATCGGTTCTTCCTGCGCGTCCCACCAACCCATGGAGTC
>Ga0247823_10001016_pt1 | contig 23747 bp, 20 predicted proteins | sample 13C_PalmiticAcid_2_FD_192426 | JGI IMG/M metagenome (GOLD analysis project Ga0247823, IMG submission 192426) | Soil microbial communities from agricultural site in Penn Yan, New York, United States - 13C_PalmiticAcid_Day30 | ecosystem: Environmental > Terrestrial > Soil > Agricultural land... | reverse complement strand
TCAACGAGCGTATCTCGGGCGCGATCGAGAGCCGCGGGCGTCCGCCGCTCTCGACCGCCGCGCGGGCGATCATTGGCGCGGTGATCCTTGCGGGCTGCATGTTCGTCGCGGGCGAGATCGGCCTCGTTGACCTGATCGCGAGCGGATACCGTTTTCTCGCCTGGCTGTTCCTCGCCGTATTCGTCCTGCCGCTTATTACTATCGGAACCTGGCGCCTGCTGCGCCCGTCCACCGCTCCCCATATGGAGACTTTGCCATGAAACGCCTGCTTGCCTTGTCGCTGATGTTGTCGGCCGCTGTGCCCGCATGGGCCGAACCGCCCGCCCATATCGGCGAAAGCGTCGAGGCGCTGCGCAAGAAAGTCGGCGCCGCGGGTGTCTCGATCGCGATCGTCGAGGACGGCAAGACGACGCTGTCGCGCGGCTGGGGCGTACGCAAGATCGGCGAGCGCGCGCCGGTCGATGGACAGACGATCTTCCAGACCGGCTCGACCGGCAAGGCGATGACCGCCGCCGCGCTCGCGATCCTTGTCGACGAGGGCAAGATTGCGTGGGACGATCCCGTCATCAAGCATATGCCCTGGTTCCGCATGTATGACGCGTGGGTCACGCGTGAAATCACGATCCGCGACCTGCTCGTCCACCGCAGCGGGCTGGGGCTCGGGCAGGGCGACTTGATGTTCGTGCCGCGCACGCACCTGACGCGCAAGCAGACCGCCGAACGCGTCGCGTATCTGAAGCCCCAGACGAGTTTCCGGTCGGCCTATGCCTATGACAATATCCTCTATGCGGTCGCCGGCCAGCTGATCGAGGAAGTCACCGGACAGACGTGGGAGGACTTCATCCGCGCACGCGTTCTGCGCGCAGGCGGCATGAAGAATGCGACGAGCGACAGCGAGGACCGCTTCCGCATTCCGAACCGGTCGTGGCCGCACGCGCGGCTGTCGGGCGCGCTGCGCGGCCTCGGCCCGCAGGCGGCGCTCAACGAGCGCGACGAACTCGGCCGCAACGGCGCCCCCGCGGGCGGGCTCGCGCTCAGCGCCGACGACATGGCGGCGTGGCTCAAGATCCAGCTTGCGCATGGCGCGCTGCCGGACGGCAAGCGCCTGTTCAGCGAAAAGCAGGCGGCCGAAATGTGGGCGCCGGTGACGCCGATGCCGATCTCGCCGCTGCCCGACCAGCTCAAGCCCGCGCAGCCGACGCAGCAGGCCTATGCGCTCGGCTGGCAGGTGCAGGATTACCGCGGCCACCGCATCATCCAGCATGGCGGTGGGGTCTTCGGTTCGATCACGCGCGTCGTGATGATCCCCGACAAGAATGTCGGCTTCGCGATCATGATGAACAGCGAGGACAGCGGCATGCTGCTCGGCCTCACTTACGACCTGCTCGATCATTATCTCGATCAGCCCGACTATGGCTGGATCCAGAAGTGGGAGGATTGGTACCAGTCGCGGCTCGCGGGCGGTGTCGAGTATCTGAAACAGGCACAGGCGTCGCCGGCAAAGAGCGGTCCCTCGCTCGAACTGGCGCGCTATGCGGGCCGCTACCGCGATCCCTGGTATGGCGACATCGTGATCGGGCAGGCATCGACCGGCCTGACGATCGACTTCACCTCGACGCCGCGGATGGCGGGGCGGCTCAAGCATTGGCAGTATGACAGCTTCGTCACCGATTTCGACGACCCGGCGATCGAGCCTGCCTATGTGACCTTCGCGCTCGACGCCGAGGGCAAGATCACCGGCGTGACGCTGAAGGCGGTGAGCAAGATCGCCGACTTCAGCTGGGATTATCACGATCTCGACCTGAAGCCCGTGGAGGACAAAAAGTGAAGCGTCTCGCGATTCTGTTTGCGGCTACCGCACTCACCGCCTGTTCGACCGGCGAGGACAAGCCGAAGGCTGCCGAGGCGCCGCTGCACAGCCGGATGCTCGTGCTCGACACCCATCTCGACACCCCGCTCCACTTCGAACGTGCGGGCTGGAGTTTCGCCGACCGCCATGCGCTTGCCGACGACATGGCACAGCTCGACATTCCGCGGATGAAGGACGGCAATCTCGATGGCGGTTTCTTCGCCATATACACCGATCAGGGGCCGCTGACCGCCAAGGGCTATGCCGATGCGCTCGCCTTCGCACGCAAACGCTCGGACCTGATCGACAAGACCATCGCCGCGAACTCGGCCACGATCGCCCCGGCGTTGACCGCGGCCGACGCGCTGCGGCTGAACAAGGAAGGCAAGCTCATCGCCTTCAAGTCGATGGAGAATAGCTATCCGCTGGGCGAAGACCTGTCGTTGCTCAAGGAATTCTACGACAAGGGGCTGCGTCTCGCCGGGCCGGTGCATTCGAAGGACAATCAGTTCGCCGACAGTGCGACGGGCGAGGGGCGCTGGAAGGGGCTGAGCCCGCTCGGCAAGCAGTGGGTCGCCGAGATGAACCGCCTCGGCATCGTCATCGATGCGAGCCATTCGTCCGACGCCGCGTTCGACCAGATTCTCGCGCTGTCCAAATATCCGGTCCTGCTCTCGCATTCGAGCCTGCGATCGGCCTACGACCATCCGCGCAATCTCGACGAAGGGCGATTGAAGGCGCTCGCGGCGAAGGGCGGCGCGATGTGCATCTCGACGATCTTCATGTCGGAAATGAATATGTCGCCCGCGCGCGCCGAACTGTTCGGCAAATATGAGCATATCGGCGGCATGGCGGCTGCCGAGCAGGCCGATCTCAACCGCAAATGGCGCGAACTCGACAAGACCGAGAAGCTCTGGGCGGCGGATTTCGAAGGCTATATGAAGATGGTGCTGCGCGCGATCGAGGTCGGCGGGGTCGACCATATCTGCTTCGGCGCCGACTGGGACGGCGGTGGCGGGCTGCCGGGCATCGAGGATATTTCGGCGCTGCCCAAGGTCACCGAGCGGCTGAAGGCTGCGGGCTATTCGGACGCCGATATCGAAAAGATGTGGAGCGGCAATATCCTCCGCGTCCTTGCGGCGCAGGGGAAACCGGCGGCAGGCTAGGCGCGAAAGCTTTTCGGGTCGATCCCGAGCTTCTGCATCTTGTCGTAGAGCGTCTTTCGCGGAAGCCCCAGCCGCGCCATCGTTTCGGCGATATTGCCGCGCGTCTGCGCCATCGTGTCGTGGATGATCGTCGCCTCGAACCTGCGCACCCGCTCGGCGAGCGGCGCGTCGGCGGGCATTGCCGACAAGCCCGGGTCCGATGGCAGGTCGAGCACGACGCTATAGGCGAAATTCTTGAGCTCGCGGACATTGCCCGGCCAGTCGTGCTCGACGAGGTGGCGGCGGATGCCGTCGTCGATCTGGAATCCCGCCATCCCCATCTTCGCCGCCGCCTCGTCGAGGAAAAAGGCAAAGGTCTGCGGAATGTCGGAGCGGCGTTCGCGCAGCGGCGGGATACGCAGTTTTACGACGTGCAACCGGTAATAGAGATCCTCGCGAAAATCGCCGCCGCGCACCGCATCCATCAGGTCGGTCTTGGTCGCCGCGACGACGCGCAGGTCGACGGGTTCGGGGGCGCTTGCGCCGATCGGTTGCACCTCGCGCTCCTCGATCACGCGCAGCAGCTTTGCCTGCACCGCGGGGTGCATCGTGTCGATCTCGTCGAGGAATAATGTGCCGCGATGCGCGCTGCGGATTCGTCCCGCCTGACCGAGTTTGCCCGTCGCGCGATCGGCGAGGTTGCTGCCGAACAGCTCCGCCTCGGCCAGTTCCTGCGGCAGCGCCGCGCAATTCACCGCGACCAATGACGCGGCGCTCCGCCGGCTCTGACGGTGGAGCATGTGCGCGACGAGTTCCTTGCCCGTCCCCGTTTCGCCTTCGATCAGCACGTCGATGTCGGCCTGTGCCAGCTGCGTAATCGTCTCGCGCAGCCGCATCATCGCCGGGCTCTCGCCGATCAGCGGGCTGTCGATCGCCGCCGCCGCCGCAGTCAGCCGCCGGTTGTCAAGAATCAGCGCACGATGCGCGAGTGCGCGGCGCGCGATGCCGACGAGGTGATCGGCGGCAAAGGGCTTGGCGAGGAAATCGAACGCGCCGTCGTGGAGCGCGCGCACCGCCATAGCGACGTCGGCGTGGCCGGTGATCAGAATGACGGGAATGTCGGGATCGATCGCGTGGATCGCCGCGCGCAGTTCGAGCCCGTCCATCCTGGGCATGCGGATGTCGGTGATGACGATACCGGAAAACCCCGTTTCGATGCGCGGCAACACACTCTGCGCATCGGGAAAGGCTTCGACCGCCAGCCCCGCGAGGTCGAGCGTCTGGACGTTCGCCTCACGCAGCGCCGCATCGTCGTCGACGAAAAAGATCGCCTGCTCGCCGGTGAAAAAGCTCATGCCGGCCTCAACGTCAGACGAAAACCCGCGCCGCCGAGCGGCGAGGGGATCAGGATGAGCGTGCCGCGGAATTCGGCCATGATGTCGCTCGCGATCGCCAGTCCGAGGCCGAGCCCGTCGGGCCGTCCGGTCACGAAAGGCGTAAACAGTTGCGGCAGGAGGTCGGCTGGAACGCCGGGGCCATTGTCGCTGACGTCGATATGGACCGGATCGCTGCCATGCGCATGGAGCGCGATGCGCGCATCTTTCGCGCCATGCACCGCGTCGGCGGCATTTTGTAGCAGATTGACAAGCACTTGTTCGAGCCGGACGCGGTCGGCGTGCACCGCCGCAGCGGGATTTTCGATTTCGACGTCGAGCGTGATGCCATGCGCGCGCAGCCGGTCGCCGATCAGGAGCAGCGTCCCGTCAATCGCCGATTGTACCGGCACGGGGCCGAGCGGGGTGGGCTTGCGGCGGGCGAAATTGCGCAGCTCGTTGGTGATCGCGCCCACGCGCGCGGTCAGTTCGACGATGGTGTCGAGGTTGCCGCGCGCCTTGTCGGGCTGCGCGCGCTCGAGGTAGCGCAGGCTGTTTTCGGCGAAGGTGCGGATCGCGGCGATCGGCTGGTTGATCTCGTGCGCGACCCCCGCGGTGATCTGGCCGATCGACCCAAGCCGGCTCGCCTGCGCGAGTTCCTCGCGCGCGGAGCGATAGCGGCGATCGGTTTCGCGCTGCCGTTCGGACGCCAGCTGCAGTTCGTCGTTCGCGGTGCGAAGGTCGCGCGTGCGTGCCGCGACCTCGCGTTCGAGCGCTTCATGTGCCGCCTGCCGCAGCGTCTGCCGCTCGACGACGCGGAGCAATGTGATGATCGCCGCGCCGACCAGGATCAGCAGGACGAGGAAGGCGACGCGCGCGGTGGCATTGGCGCTGGCGCGCGCAGGCTCGGCTGGCTGGAGCAGACGGAGCGTGCCGCCGGGAAAGGAGACGCGCTCGTCGGCCTCACGGAAAAGGTCGGTGCCGATGCGAACGCCGCCATCGACGCGGTCAACCGGCAGCGGATCGAGCCGCGCCTCGCCATAGCTGCGCGTCGCCCGAAGCCGTTGCTGCGTCCCGGCCGAAATCGGCGCGAAGGAGCGGAAGCGCCAGCGCGGCTCGCTGCTCATCACGACGATGCCCGCCGCGTCGGTGACGAGTGTCGCCGCGGCGGAATCGGCCCAGCGATTTTCGAGCTTGTCGAACTCGACCTTGAGCACGATCACGCCAAGCTGGCGCCCGCCGACATCGACACGGCGCGCAAGGTAGAGGCCGGGGCGCCCACTGACCGTGCCCAGCGCGAACAACTCCGCCTCGCCGCTCCGCATCGCGCCCTGAAAATAGGGGCGGAAGCGGTAGTTCTCGCCGACGAAGCTCGTCGGGGCGCGCCAGTTGCTCGCCGCGATCGTCATTCCTTCGGCGTCGATCACATAGATCACCGTAGCATCGGTCCGCGCCGCGAGCTGTTCCAGTTCGCGATCGAGCCGTCGCGAAGCGGCATCGCTCTTGTCGGCGAGCGCGGCGCGAACGTCGGGAAATTCGGTGAGCACGCGCGGCAGCAGGCGGAACTTTTGTAGCTCGCTTTCGAGCAGGCTCGCATGTGCGCGGGCATTTTGCCGCGCCTCTACATCGGCCTGCGCGCCGGCGCGTGCCGCCGCCCATTGCGCCAGCCCCAATCCGGCGGCGAGCAGGACCGCTAAGCCAATCGCAACCGCGACGAAAAGCCGCTGGCGGTTGGTGTGCGGGCCGGCCGCGGTCGAATCATTCTGCAACGCCATGTGCGGATTATTGCACAAATTTCCGGATACGTATGCGGTATTTTGCACAAGTTTGTCATATCCAACATCGATGATCGCATAATGTTATAATGATAACAGTAGATTAGTGGTGCGATGCTCGGCGTTTGACGATGTTTCCACCCCACCTCTATTTTTAGCCAAAGGCCGGGAAACACCCCGGTCCGCGTCGAGCCGGACGCAGAATATTGGGGAGAGGCTGGTGGCAGCCACGATCGACGTGAATGCGGTGCACGTGCCGGCCAAGACCGGGCCGTGGTGGTCGCATCTCTATGTGCAGGTGCTCGCCGCGATCGCGGGCGGCATCCTGCTCGGCCATTTCTGGCCCGAAGTCGGCGTCCAGCTGCAGCCGCTTGGCAAAGGCTTCATCGACCTTGTGAAGATGATCATCGCGCCGGTGATCTTCCTCACCGTTTCGACCGGCATCGCATCGGTCGGCAGTGGCAAGACGCTCGGACGCCTGACCGCGAAGACCTTCGCCTATTTCCTCTTCTTCTCGACCCTCGCGCTGATCATCGGGCTGATCGTGGCCAATGTGGTGCAACCGGGCGCGGGGATGAATATCGATCCGAGCACGCTCGACCCGAACGCCGTCGCGAAGATCGCCGAATATGATGCGAAGGCGCACGACACCTCGCTCGTCGGCTTTGTGCTCGCGATCATTCCGACGACCTTCGTCTCGGCGCTGACCTCGGGCTCGATCCTGCAGGCGCTATTCGCCGCGATCCTGTTCGGCATCGCGCTGTCGCATACCGGCGCCGCGGGCGCGCAGGTGCTCGGCATGCTCGAAAAGCTTTCGAGCGTCTTCTTCTATCTCGTCGGCATGCTGATGCGCTTTGCGCCGATCGGCGCGTTCGGCGCGATGGCGTTCACGATCGGCGAATATGGCGTGGAATCGCTCGTCAATCTCGGCGCGCTGATCGCAACCTTCTACCTGACCTCGATCCTCTTCGTGGTTGTCGTCCTTGGCGGGATGGCGCGGCTCTGCGGCTTTTCGATCTTCCGGCTGATTGCCTACCTCAAGGCCGAGCTGTTGCTCGTGCTCGGCACCTCGTCGTCCGAGGCGGCACTGCCCAGCCTGATGGAAAAGCTCGAGAAAGCGGGGTGTGCCAAATCCGTCGTCGGCATGGTCGTGCCGACGGGCTACAGCTTCAACCTCGACGGCACCAATATCTATATGACGCTCGCGGCGCTGTTCGTCGCACAGGCGACGGGTATTGACCTCAGCCTCGGCGATCAGGTTGCGCTGCTGCTTGTCGCGATGGTGAGTTCGAAGGGCGCAGCGGGTGTCACCGGCGCGGGGTTCATCACCCTCGCTGCAACGCTGACCGCGGTGCCCACCGTGCCCGTCGCCGGGCTCGCACTGATCCTCGGCATCGACCGCTTCATGAGCGAGTGCCGCGCGCTCACCAACTTCATCGGCAATGCGCTCGCCGCGATCGTCGTCGCGATGTGGGAAAATGCGCTCGACCGCGATGCGCTGAACCGCGCGCTCCGCGGCGAGCCCGCGCCGCTCGCAGCGGCCCCGGTGGAGACCGACAGCGATTGACGCCGGCAAGGCGCAAAAATTCAAACAAGAAAATTGGGGAGAGTGACAATGAAACGGACAATCGGAACGATGCTTCTGGCGAGCACGGCGATCTGCCTTCTCGCAAGTGCACCGGCACAGGCGCAGACAGCTGAAGCCGATGCCGCGGGTACCGAGGAACCGCAGCCCGACGGCGAAACCGCCGGCGATATCGTCGTCGTCGGCACGCGTATCGAGGGCGCGCGCGTCACCGAGGCGCTGCCGGTTGTCGTGGTCAATCAGGACAAGCTCGACGCGATCGGCGCGGTCAGCGGCGACGAACTGATCCGCAACATCCCGCAGATGGGCGACGTCAGCTTCAACCCCGGCAACAATGCGCAGACCAGCAACGCCGCGCGCGGCGACGTCGGATCGGTCAACCTGCGCTCACTCGGCGTCGGCAACACGCTGGTGCTGCTCAACGGCCGCCGCATCGTCACCCACCCTGCGAGCCAGGGCCTGTCGGACACGGGCACGGTGCCGGTGCTGAGCTATAACTCGAACGCGATCCCGACGACCGGGCTGCAGCGGCTCGAAGTGCTGCTCGACGGCGCCGCGGCGCTCTATGGCTCGGATGCCGTCGCGGGTGTCGTCAACACCGTGCTCAAGGACAATTACGACGGTCTGAGGATGCAAGCGCAATATGGCGGCGCCGAAGGCACGCATCTGCGCGAATTCCAGGGCAATATCCTCGCGGGAAAAAGCTTCGACCGCGGCAATATCACGCTGTCGTTCGAATATACCGACCGCTCGGCGCTGCGCGCGGAGGATCAGGACTTTACGGCCTCGGCGAACCTTCGTCCGCTGTTCGCCGACGATCCCGACTTCGCCGACTCGCTGACTCCCGACGCGCGCGCGACGCGCGGCGCCTGGCCCGCGCTGCAAGTCCCCGTCACTGGCGGTCGGCCACGCCGCGGCGCGACGAACCTGACGACTGCCGCGGGCGCGTTCACCGTGCGCCCGACCCGTCTTGGTGGCTGCACACAGGCGCTCACCGCCGACCTCTGCCTCGTGAACACCGCGCTCGCGACGAACAATGCGTTCCGCGACCTGCGATACGACACGGCTGTCGGAACGACCGTGATGCCGAGCGTCAAACGCTACAACGCCTTCATCAACGGCCACTATGATGTGACCGACGATCTGACCCTGTTCGGCGAGTTCGGCTATTACCGCTCGAACACGACGCGCATCCAGCCGCCGGTGATCAACCTCAACCAGATCTGGATTCCGGCGTCGAACTATTACAATCCCTTCGGCGCGACGACGGTGGGCGGCCAGCCCAATCCCAACCGCATTCCGGGCCTCGTCAACGTGCCAGCCGCCGGCCTGCCGGTGCTGCTCACCACATATCGTTTCGTCGATACCGGCCCGCAGGCTGTGAAAGTATCCGGCGAGCAACTGCGCGGCCTGATCGGTGTGCGCGGCGAGGTCGCGGGCTTCAAATGGGACAGCGCCTTCGTCTATTCCGAAGCCTCAGCCGTCGACAGCAGCCTCGCGGTGCGCAGCTCGGCGCTCCAACAGAGCCTCGGACTATCGACCCCCGACGCCTATAACCCGTTCAACGGCGGCTGCATCGACAGCCTGAGCTCGGGCGATTGCACCCCCAGCTCGCAGGTCGCGCTCGACGCGATCACTTTCCAGCTCCAGCGCCGCTCGAAAACCACGCTGACGATGGGCGACTTCCGCGCCTCGCGCGCCGATCTGCTCACGCTGCCCGGCGGCGACGTCGGCGTCGCCTTCGGGCTCGAGGTGCGACGCGAAACCCAACGCGATGACCGCGATTCCGCGGTCGACGGATCGAGCCCTTTCATCGATGCGGTGTCGGGCGCAGTGACGATCAGCGACGCCGCCGCGGTCAGCGACAATCCCGACACCTATGGCAAGCGCACGGTCGCCGCCGGCTACGCCGAACTCGCTGTTCCTTTGGTGTCGGAGGAAATGAACATCCCGCTCGTCCGCCGCTTCGATGTGCAGCTGGCGGGTCGTTTTGAACATTATAGCGATTTCGGCAGCGTCGCGCGGCCGAAGGTCGCGGCGGCGTGGGACGTCGTCGACGGGTTCCGCCTGCGTGGTTCCTTCTCGCAGGGCTTCCGCGCACCGAACCTCGAACAGGTCAATGCGGTCGAATATGCGCGCCTCGCGACCAGCCAGGATTTCCTGCGCTGCGAGGTCGATCTGCGCGCCGGGCGGATCGCCAATTTTACCGCGTGCGGCAACAATGTCGGCTATTCGCGCCGCGTTTCGGGCAACCCCGACCTGAAGCCCGAGAAGAGCACCAACTATAATCTGGGCGCGGTGTTCGAGCCGGCCTTCATTCCGGCGGATCTCGGCCGCATGACCTTCACCGTCGACTATTGGTCGATCAAGCAAAAGGGCATCGTCGGCATCCTCGGCAACGACACCGCGGTCGCGCTCGACTATCTGCTCCGGCTGCAGGGATCGTCGAATCCCAACGTCATCCGCGCCGCGCCGGATGCCGACGATATCGCCGAGTTCGCGGGAACCGGCATCACGCCCGTCGGCGCGATCACGACGGTGCGCGACCAGTTCATCAACCTGCAGCCGCAAACCGTCCGTGGGCTCGATTTCGCCTTCTACTGGCAGTCGCCGAAGACCGATGTCGGCAAGTTCGATTTCTCGGTCAACGCGACGCGGCTGCTCAAATTCTCGCGCGCACCGGGCGATGCCGTCGACCAGCTCGTCGCCGCCCGCGCGGCCGGCGACATCAACGCCGCGACGCCTTTGCCCGAGACGCAGAATCTGATCGAAGCCAACGGCCGCCCGAAGTGGCGCGGCACCGCGTCGCTCACCTGGTCGCTCGGGCAATTCCAGGTCGGCGCCTTTGCGCGCTACACCGGCGCGGTCGATGAGACGGCGTTCGTCGACGCCGACGGCAACCCGTGGCGCGTCAAGTCGCAGCTGACGGGCAATCTCTATGCGCAAATCCGCATCAAGGATGCCGGCGGCCTCGGTGGCGACATGCGCTGGCGCGTCGGCGTCCGCAACATCACCAACGAAAAGCCGCCACTGTCGTCGGAGGGCTATCTGGGGTCGCTTTACAACCCCTATGGCCGCTATTGGTACACCTCGGTCACGACGGAGTTTTGATATGAAATACGGGCACGGCATCTGGTTTCTGATCGGCGCTGCCGCGCTCGCCGTCGCGCCGGCGGCATCGGCAAAGGAGAGCGCGCCCGCGCCGACCGCCGCCGGCGCGACCCCCTCGGCTCCGGCAAAAGCGGCGCCGAAAACGATCCTGTTCATCGGCAACAGCTTTACGCAGGGCGCGCATTCGGCCGCGCGCAACTGGCGCGCCGGGTCGGTGGCCGACCTCAACAACGCAGGCTATGGCGGCGTGCCCGCGCTGTTCAAGCTGTTCGCCGAACAGGCGGGGCTCGACTATCGGGTCAGCCTCGAAACGCAGGGCGGCAAGTCGCTTGGTTTCCATTACGACGAGCGGCGCCAGCTCTTCGACAAGGCGTGGGACATTGTCGTGCTGCAGGAATTCAGCACGCTCGACCGTGCAAAGCCCGGCGACCCCGCCGACTATATGCGCAACGTTGGCCGGCTCGCTTCGCTGTTCAAGGCGCGTAATCCTGCGGTCGACATCCGCCTCGCCGCGACCTGGACGCGCGCCGATCAAATCTATAAATCCGGGGGGCATTGGTACGGAAAGCCGGTGACGGCGATGGCCGATGACCTCCGCGCCGCGGCCGACCGTGCACGATCCGCCACTCCGTCCGTGGCGGGGATCGTGCCGGTCGGCCAGGCCTGGAACCGCGCGATGACGACGGGCGTCGCTGACCCCAACCCCTATGACGGGATCGGCTATGGCCAGCTCGATCTGTGGGCGTATGACCATTATCACGCGAGCGTCGCGGGCTATTATCTCTCGGCGCTCGTGACTTTCGGCGCGATCACGGGGGTCGATCCCACAACGCTCGGCGCTAAGGAAAAGGGCGCCGACGAACTTGGTCTGTCGGATGCGCAGGCCGCAGCACTTCAGCAGGTCGCGCGCGATACGCTTGCGGGCGGATAATCAGGCTTTAGGGAAAAAGGGAGCCGGACAGGTAGGATGCTCGCCTGCCAATTCGTTGGCCGCAGGGAGAAAACGGAAAAATCCCTGCGTTCATCATCTCTGTCGCGTCCGATTAACACGGCTCCACAAAGTTCACATCACTGTGCCGATGCGGTCGAGACGAACCGCGCAGGGAGGGGGAGGGAGCGCGATCCGTCTCGATGAGCCTTTTAGAGCAGCGCGTATTGCCGTCGGTAAGGTTCGAGATTTGACCGGCTGATTGTACCAACGGTGCCAAAAGACCCGATGGTACAGTGGCTTTCGCACCTCTCAGGTCTGCAGCCGTCCGCGCCGCCCGGCTATTTCCAATGCAACGGACGCAACCCGCGTCGTCGCAGGGAAAGGCTAGTGCCATGAAGATCGTCGTCATTGGCGGAACCGGATTGATCGGTTCGAAGGTTGTCAGCAAATTGAATGCGCTTGGGCATGACGCGATCGCCGCCGCGCCGAACACTGGCGTCAACACGCTGACTGGCGAAGGACTTGCCGAGGCCCTGGCGGGCGCCGAGGTCGTTGTCGACCTCGCCAACTCGCCGACCTTCGACGATGCCGCGATCGATTTCTTCAAGACTGCGGGCCAGAATGTCGCCGCCGCCGAAAAAGCTGCCGGCGTCGGTCATCACATCGCGCTGTCGGTCGTCGGAACCGAAAAAATGGGCGTCAGCCCCTATTTCCTCGCCAAGCAGGCGCAGGAAGAGCTGATCCGGGGCAGCGGTATTCCTTACACGATCATCCACGCGACGCAGTTCATGGAATTCCTGCGCGGTATCGGCCAGTCGGCCGTGGTCGGCGACGAAGTCCACCTCTCGCACGCCTATATCCAGCCGATGGCGGCCGAGGATGTCGCCGACGCGGTAACCGCTGTGGCGCTGGCGACGCCCGCTAACACGATCGTCGAGATCGGCGGACCGGAGAAATTCCACCTCGACGAAATCATCGGCAAAGTGATGGCGTTCGACGGCGACACCCGCCCGATCGTGACCGATCCCGAGGCGCGCTATTTCGGGCTGCGGCTCGAGGATGACTCGCTCATCCCGGGGCCCGGTGCCAAACTCGGCTCGACGCGCTTCGACTGGTGGCTGGAGAATGTTCCGCCGCCGCCGAAGAAATAATCATCCGCGATCCAAGGGGAGATCATCATGCTCAAGTCGATTTGTATCTGGACCGCCATCATCCTCGGCATCGGCGCCGAAGCGAACGGGCTTTTCATGCTCTGGTCGCCTGGCGACTGGTATCTCGCGGTTCCGGGTGTCACGACAACCGGCCCGTTCAACCAGCATTTCATCCGCGACATCGGGTTGATCTTCCTCTTTGTCGGAACGTCGCTCCTCATCGGCGCCTTCCGCCCGCAATATCGCGTGCTGCTGTGGACGGCCGCGACGCTCTGGCTCTGGGGCCATGCGTTCTTCCACTTCTGGGAAGTCGCGGTCGGTATTTGCGGTCCGGATGCGATCGCCCGCGATTTCCCCGCGGTCACCTTGCCCGCGATCCTCACGGGATTGCTCAGCCTCTGGGCCATCGCCGACGCGCGGCAGGAACGCGCCGTCCTCTAATCCCCCACGAAGACCAAGGAGAAAAACGATGACTCCCCGTATGAACATCTTCCAGGCCGCCCCCGATGCGATGAAGGCCATGCTCGCCGTCGAAGCCACGTTCGAAAATTCGGGCATCGAGCACAGCCTGCTCGAACTGGTGAAGTTGCGCGCGTCGCAGATCAACGGCTGCGCTTTCTGTATCCATATGCATGTCACCGACGCGGTGAAGCATGGTGAAAGCCATATGCGCATCCATCTGCTCGACGCTTGGCGTGAATCGCCGCTCTACACCGACCGCGAACGCGCCGCGCTGAACTGGACGGAATCGCTCACCGGCATCGCCGAAACGGGCGCGCCCGATGAGGACTATGAGCTGCTGAAGGCGCATTTCGACGACAAGCAGATCGGCTATCTGACCGTCGCGATCGCCGCGATCAATTTCTGGAACACCGTCCAGATCAGCCTCCGCGCGGTTCATCCGGTCGAAAAGGCTGCGGCTGCCTAAGCGTTTGGGTGCTGGATCTGCCGACCCTGCCGTCCAGCACCGACCCCGGCCGCCGGGGCACCGCCCTCCGGTGTCCCGGCGGCACCCCGTCAGGAGAAGATCGATGAAACTCTATTATTGCCCTTGGGCGTGCAGCCTTGCCGCCCATATCGCGCTCCACGAAGCGGGTATCCCGTTCGAGAATGAGAGCGTCGACATCCGGACGAAAATCACCGCAAGTGGCGGGGATTTCAACAAGGTCACACCCAAGGGCTATGTTCCTGCGCTCGAACTCGACAATGGCGAAATATTGACCGAAAATATCGCCGTCCTCGATTATCTCGCGGGCATCTATCCGCAATTCGGCGTCGAAGGCCCGCTCGGCCGCACCCGGCTCGTCGAGGCGCTCGCCTATATCTCGACCGAAATCCACAAGAGCTACAAGCCCTTCTGGCACAATGGTACCGACGAGCAGAAGGCCGTCGCGAGCGCCTATATCACCGCGCGGATGCGCTACCTTGGCGGCACGATCAAGGGTGACTATCTGTTCGGCGATCAACCGACCGTCGCCGACTTCTACCTGTTCGTGAATACGCGTTGGGCCGAACGCTTCGATGTTGAAATTCCGCCTGCCATTGCGGCGATCCATGAGCGACTGAACGCGCGCGCCGCCGTGCAGGCGACGCTCAAAGCCGAGGGGCTCGTCTGACCGCAACGCCATGCACCTCTTGCCTCTCGGCATTTTGTGCTACGCTGGCCTGAGCATGCCAGCAGCGACCGGAGATCCCGATGCCGACGCGTCCTTTCGACTTCCACAACGCCGCTGGCGATCGCCTTTCGGGCCGTCTCGAGCTTCCCGTCGGTTCGACCAAGGCATGGGCGCTCTTCGCGCACTGCTTTACCTGCGGGAAGGACAACAAGGCTGCGGTCCGGATTTCGCGCCGCCTTGCCGGTGCGGGCATCGGCGTCCTGCGCTTCGATTTCACCGGGCTCGGCGCCAGCGAAGGCGAATTCGGTGCTTCGGGTTTCAGTCACAATGTGAAAGATCTGGTCGATGCGGCCGGCGCGATGGCGGACGCGGGGATGCCGCCGATGCTGCTGGTCGGACATAGCCTCGGCGGTGCGGCCGTCATTGCGGCAACGGGATCGCTGCCCGACATCCATGCAGTCGCAACGATCGCGGCGCCCTTCGACGTCGAGCATGCGCTTCACCAGTTCGATCCCGAAGGATTGGAGACGATCGAGCGCGAAGGGAGTGGGGTCGTGGCAATCGGCAGCCGGCCCTTCACCGTCCGCAAGGAGTTTGTCGCCAGCCTGCGCGAACAGGATCAGGGCGCGCGGCTCGCCAAGCTGAAGCGGCCCTTGCTGCTCCTCCATTCGCCGATCGATCAGGTCGTCGGGATCGAAAATGTCACGAGCATGTACCTCGCGGCCAAGCATCCGAAGAGCTTCGTCTCGCTCGACGGCGCCGATCACCTGCTGACCAATGCGCATGACGCCGATTTCGCCGCCGACATGATCTCGGCCTGGGCCGGGCGCTATTTGCCCGCGATGCCGCCGACCGCCGCGAGCCAGTTTGATGCCGAAGCCGAGGAAACGCGGCTCGGCAAATTCCAGCTCGCGATGCGCGCAGGGAAGGCCGCCTTCATCGCCGACGAGCCCGAAAGCGCGGGCGGTCTGGGGTCGGGCCCGACCCCCTTCAACCTGCTCTCCGCCGCGCTCGCCGCCTGTACGACGATGACGCTGCGCCTCTATGCCGATCGCAAGGGATGGCCGGTCGAACGCATCCGTACCGGCGTGACGCACCGGAAGGACAAGGGTTTCGACAAGCCCGACATCTTCAGCCGCCGCGTCGAGATCACGGGCGCGATCGACGACGCGCAGCATGCCGAACTGCTCGGCGTTGCCGACCGCTGTCCCGTGCACCGCACGCTTGAAACCGGGTCGCGCTTCGAGGCGACCGAGGCGGGATGGGCCGATGCGGGCCCGGTCGGAGAGCAAACGCCCGCTTAGTGCAGGGCAATTGTCGCGTCTCGGTTCTGCCGCTTGTCGCTCCGCGGGCTTAGACTCGCGGCGCATATTGCGGAGAAGCGCCATGAAAATCACCATCATCGGAGGAACCGGCCTCATTGGCCGTCGCCTCGCCGCGCGGCTGCGCGAAGACGGGCATGACGTCGTCGCGGCGGCCCGGTCGACCGGCGTCAACACGATCAGCGGTGAGGGGCTCGCCGAAGCGCTCGAAGGGGCCGACGTCGTCGTCGACGCGTCGAACTCGGGCTATGGAGCCGCCGCCGATATGCGGCGCTTTTTCGCCGCCTCGAGCGACAACCTATTGGCAGCGGCCCGCGCGGCTTCGGTGGGCCATTTCATCGCCCTGTCGGCGGTGGGTTCGGAAACACTGAAGGGCGGCTATTTCCAAGCGAAGCGCGATCAGGAGGAACGGATCTTGGGCGCCGGCGTGCCCTTCACGATCATCCGGTCGACGCCCTTTTTCGAGTTCGTCTACAAGATTGTCGATGCGAACGGGGAGGGCGACCGGATGCCGCTCGCGCCCGTCACCATGCAGCCGGTCGCGGCGGACGATGTCGTCGCCGCTTTGGCGGGCCTCGTCGGCGAAGCGCCGGCAAATGATATTGTCGAGATCGCCGGCCCTGACACCTTTGGTCTCTCCGAACTCGCGCTTGAAATCCTCACCGCGAACGAGGATCCGCGCTGGATTTCGGTCGATCCCGACGCGCTCTATTTCGGGGCGCAGTTCGATGGTGAGTCGCTCACCTGCGACCGCCCGCGTCTTGCGCCGACGCGGTTCGACGATTGGCTGCGCGAATGGATCGCCTTTGCCTGAGGGTCAGCGATCGTTGTTGATGCGGACGATCGTCGCCTCGTCGACCATATTGTCGAACCAGGTGATCAGCACCGAGCGCAGCAGCACTTCGTTCGACGCCTCGGCAAACAACGTCAGCGAAGCATGGAGCTTTGCGGCATCGACGTCGCCGAACACCTCGTGCGCGCTCGTCTGGACGAGACGGAAGAGCGTCTCGACGCACTCGCGGTAACGGCCTCCGAGCGGCGCGAAGTCCAGATAGGCGCGTGCCTCGTCGAGCGACGAGAGCGCATAGGCACCTCCATCGCCACCCTCGCTTCCCAGACGCGGGAAGATGAAGTCCATATAGGGCGTGCACATCGCGCCGCGGCGCAGGATGTCGATCGCGTCGTCATAGGCTTCGGCCTGCGCGGCGACGAAGCGTTCGAGGTCATATTCGTCTGTCATGGCGGGGCCTCGATCAACCGGCGACGACGTCGGCGAATTCAGGATGGCGGCCAAAGAAATTGACCATGAACTGACAGCGGAGGATCGCCTTGCGGCCCGTCTGCCGCATCAGGTGGAACGCGCCTTCCGCGAGCTGCGACGCGATGCCCATGCCCCAGAATTCGGACGGCACCTCGGTATGGATCAGGACCAGCCGGCCCTCTTCGTCGACCCGGTAAAAGGCGGCCGCGGTCGAGCCATCGGGCAGGTCGAGTTCGAAACAGCGCTTTTCGACATTGTCGGTGACTTCGGCGTCCATGACAGTTCCCTTATCTGATGGAATGACATGGACAGCCTACGCGTGCCGCGCCGCGGCAACAGACCCAAGGGCTGCGGATATGATTGTACCGAGCGCGCTAACTCGCTTTTGGCAGCGCATCGCGCGGCTCGGCGGCGCCCCAGCCTTCGGCGAGCGCGGATAGTTCGGTCTTTGCGCGCCGCATCGCGGCTGCCCGCTCGACCTCGTTCGCGAACTGCATCGGCTGCGCATCGACGAAGACGGGATCGGCGACGCCGATGAAGCCGAAGGCGGCGCGGAGGGCGGGGGTCAGCACATCCATCGCAGCAAAAGGCGTCCCGGGTCGCAGGTCGACGCCGCGCGTTGTCAGGAACAAGGTCTTCTTCCCGCCGAGCGTGCCGACGAACCGCCCATCGCCGGTCGCAATGTAGGTGAGGCCGCCGCGGACGATAGTGTCGACGAACGCCTTGAACGCGGCGGGCATCGTCCAATTGTGCATCGGCATCGCAAAGAGCAGGGCGTCTGCCGCGAGAAGGCGCGCGCAAAGCGCATCTGACACCGCCAGCGCCTCGCGCATCTCGGCGGTGCGCTCTTCCACGGGCGTATAGGTCGCGCTGGCGAACTGCTCGGTGATCGGTGGCAGGATCTCTTGCGCCAGATCGAGATAATCGACCGACAGCGCCGGGATTTGCGCGCGGAGCCGGTCAACGAAAAAGCGCGACAAGGCGCGCGAGCCGGAGTTTGCGCCCTTGGGGCTCGCGTCGACATGCAGCAGTTTCATCTCTTCCCTCCCGTCACGCGGCCTGCGCCGCAATCGGCATCGCCGCGCCTTCGTCGATCAGCGTCGCGAGCGTGTCGCACGCCTTGTCGAGTATTTGAGGACGCAGGTTGGTGACGCACAACACCAGCCCCGGCTGCGCCTCGGCGGGATTGGCATACCAGACCGACAGCGGGCAGGGCGCGATACCGAATTCGGGCGCGCGTTTGGCCAGTGCGAGATCGTCATAGCCGCGCGGCAGATGCGCGACGACCGCTAGCCCGGCAAAGGCATCGACCGCGATACCGGGATCGAGCCGGGCATGCAGCGCATCGCGGCGCTCGCGGTACAGGCCTTTCATATGACGCAGATGGCGCAGGAAATGCCCATCGGCGAGGAAGTCGGTGAGCGCGAGCTGCGTCGTCACATTGGGCGCGGGGTTGAGGTAACCCGCGACCTCGCCGAACCGACCGGCGAGTGCGAGCGGCGCGACGACGAAGCCGAGCCCGAGCGCGGGGCTGATTGTCTTGCCGAAGGTGCCAATATGAATCACGCGGCCCGCCGGGTCGTCGGCCGCCATCGCCGGCGCAGCGCGGCCGCCGAGTTGCAGTTCGCTGAGATAGTCGTCTTCGATGATCCACGCGTCTTCGCGTGTCGCCCACGCAATCAGCGCGGCGCGGCGTTCGGGCGACAGCGTGACGCCCGTCGGCGCCTGCTGGCCCGGCGTGACGATCGCCAGTGCTGCGTCGGGCGCGGCGCGCACGCCCATATCGACGCGAATGCCTTTGGCATCGACGGGAATCGGGATCGGTTTCAGCCCGGCGATTTCCAGCCCCATGCGGGCTACGGGATAACAGGGATCCTCGACCCACGCGGTCCGCCCTTGCATCCCGAGCGCCATCAGGGTGAGGCAAAGTCCGTTCTTGTATCCGGAGGTCAGGATGATCTGGTCGGGATGACAACCGATGCCGCGTGTGATCGCGAGCTGCGCCGCGATCTGTTCGCGCAGTTCGGGCTCGCCCCGCGGATCGGGCGGCCCGACGGGCGCCATGGCATTGGCGCGGACCGCGCGGGTGCGCAGCCGCGCCCAGAGTTTCGCGGGAAAAGCATCCTGCGCCGGAACGCCCATCTGGAAAGGCAGCGGGCGAAGCGAAAAGCCGCGCTCCAGACCCTGCAACGGGCGCGGAATGTCGACCCGCTTCGCCTCGACCGGACGCGGCGCGGCGCGTTCGGCGACGCGGGTGCCCGCGGCGCCGGCCGAAAAAACCAGCATTTCGTCCGCCAGCGCCTCATAGGCGGCCTTCACCGTCCCGCGGGCAACGCCGAGCTGCGAGGCCATGTCGAGCCACGACGGCAGCCGCGTTCCGGGCCGGAGCCGACCCTCGATAATCGCTGCGCGCAAGGTCGCGGTGATTTGCGCGGTAATCGGTGTCGTATGCGAACGGTCGATCTGGAAGGAGACCAGTCCCGGGTTCCATGGTGCATTCATCTCGTCACCTCATGGTACTGTCAAAACACTTTCGATGGACCAGAGGCTATGCCCCGCACGCGGGATCTGTCGAGACGGGGGCGACCTATGCGAAGGTTCAGGGTGTGCTGCCTCGCCGGTTAGGCCGGATGACGTTTTCTTCCCTCATTTCGGCAGCCGGGCGAGTGATTTGGTACAGACGCCTTGTCAGCTCTCGCGCCTGCCCCCGATGCTGCGACGGCCTATCTTGCGCCCTTCACCCGCCGCCGCCGCGCGGCTGTGTCAGGAGGGTAAGAAGATGGACGGCAAAACCGAGCGCTTCGAGGAATCTGGCGCGGATGGGGAGGCGATGGAGCCCGCTTCCTTCCCGGCACCTGCGGCGCCGGTTCCGCCGCTGACTGCGTCGACCGCCGGGATCGACCGCGCCGAGGGCAAGGATATTGCGGTCCTGTTCAACGGCAAACGCTGCATCCATGCGCGCTTTTGCGTGACGCAGGATCCCGCGACCTTCCTCGCCGATGTCGAGGGCCCATGGATCATCCCCGACGCGACCGACATCGAATATCTTTGCGGCACCATCCGCCAATGCCCGTCGGGCGCGCTGACCTACGAGCGCCGCGACGGCCGGGCCGAGCCGGTGCCGCCCGTCAACCTGATTACGCTGCGCGAAAACGGGCCTTATGCGGTGCGCGCCGATTTCTCGCTCGATGGCGAGAAGGGCGGTTTTCGCGCGACGCTCTGTCGCTGCGGCGCGTCGAAGAACAAACCCTTCTGCGACAAGTCGCACAAATATGTGGGGTTCGAGGCGACCGGCGAGCCGCCGGCGAAGGACGGCCCAAAGCTCGCGGTGCAGGGCGGCCCGCTGGCGATCGCTCCCGAACCCGACGGGCCGCTGCGGGTACGCGGCAACCTCGAAATCCTCAGCGGAACGGGTCGTACCATCGCCACCGTCGAAACGGCGCGGCTCTGCCGTTGCGGAGCCTCGAAGACCAAACCCTTTTGCGACGAGAGCCACAGCAAGGTCGGTTTTCGCAGCGAATGACGAATTCTCCCCCCGGAAAGAAGGTATTTTATGACAAGCTTGAACGGAAAAGTCGCGGTCATCACCGGCGGCAACAGCGGCATCGGACTCGCCGCGGCAAAGCGCTTCGCTGCAGAGGGCGCGCAAGTGGTCGTCACCGGTCGGCGCCAGCAAGTCGTCGACGATGCGGTACGTGAAATCGGATCGGCCGCGCTCGGTATCCAGGGCGATGTCGCCGATCCCGGACATCATCGCGAGGTCGCGGAGATCGTCCGCGAGCGGTTCGGCCATGCCGACATCTATATGGCGAATGCGGGGGTCAATACGATCAACCCTTCGCACGAGGTCTCCGAGGCCGAATATGACGCGCAGTTCGCGATCAACGCGCGCGGCACCTTTTTCGGCGTGCAGAAGATCGCGCCCGTCATGCGCGACGGCGGCTCGATCATCCTCGTCGGTTCGCTTGCCAGCGACAAGGTCCTCGACGGTCATGCGGTCTATGCGGGGACAAAGGCCGCGATCAACGCTTTCGCGCGCAGCTGGGCGCTCGAATTCAAGGCGCGCGGCATCCGCGTCAATATGCTGAGCCCGGGACCGACCGAAACCGCGATCCTCGAAAAACTGGGCGTCGCACCCGAAGATCATGATGCGTTCGTTGCGATGATGTCGGGTGCGATCCCGCTCGGCCGGCTAGGTCAGCCCGGCGAACTGGCGAGCGCCGCGCTCTTCCTTGCGTCCGACGCAAGCAGCTTTGTGACCGGCATCAACCTGCGTGTCGACGGCGGCATGGCGCTGCTTTGATCGCCGGTTGTCATCGGGTCGAAACGGCGCGGATGGCCCGTCGCCGCGCGGAGCAAGGGCAAAAGCCCTTGCTCCGCAGCCCGCGGACACCTAGACCTTGCCCGCCTGCGGACACGACCGGGATCATCTCTCGCCGTTCGGCCGCAGAATGTTCGCCCGGGTGCTACCATTGCGAAGACACCGCTTACCGGGGAGGGGTAATGACGACTGCCGATTATGAACCGCCGCTTGTTCTGGTCGTCGACGATGACGAAGAGGTGCGCACCGCGATCAGCGAGTTGATGCTGTCGGTCGGGATCGAGGCAAGCTGCTATGGCTCGACGCGCGAGTTGCTCGAATCGCCGCTGCTCGAACGCGCGGGCTGCCTTGTGCTCGACGTGCGCATGCCGGGATCGAGCGGGCTCGACCTGCAGCAGCATCTGACGACGGCGGGGGTCACAAAACCGATCGTGTTTCTGACCGGACACGGCGACATCCCGATGTCGGTGCAGGCGATGAAGGCGGGCGCCGTCGATTTCCTGACCAAACCGGTGCGCGATCAGACGTTGCTCGACGCCGTCGTTGCAGGGGTGGAGCGCGATGTCGCGGAGCGCGCGAATGCCCGGATCGTCCAGCAGCAGGTCGAACGTTTCGCTACGCTCACACCGCGCGAAAGCCAGGTCATGCGTGAAGTCGCGCGCGGGCGGCTCAACAAACAGATCGCCTACGACCTCGGTATTTCGGAAATCACGGTCAAGCTCCATCGCAGCAACGTGATGAAGAAGATGCAGGCGGCGACGGTCGGCGAACTGATCCGCGCGTGGGAGAAATTGCCCGTCCAATTGCGCGAAACCGGTGGGGCCTAGACTTTGGTATGGTTACAAAGCCTTACAAGCTGCGCAAATATGGCGCTGTTGGCCGCTTCGGTCGTGAGAAAAAGGGCCGAATCGCTTGCCCAAAACGCCTCTTGTTGCAGTTGTTGATGATGATGAAGCCATCCGCGAGGCTCTGTGCGATCTGATGATGGTCACCGGACTTGCCTGCAGCACCTTCGATAGTGCCCCCGCGTTTCTGAATGACCATGCGTCGAACCATGTCGACTGCCTGATCACCGACGTGCGAATGCCAGGAATGAGCGGCCTGGATTTGCTCGAACGGATGCGGGCCGGGGGATCGAGCCTGCCGGTGATTGTCCTTACTTCGGTGCTCGATCCGGGTGCGCGTGCCAAAGCGCTCGAACTTGGTGCGCAGGCATGGTTGACCAAGCCCGTCGCCGACGAAGCGCTTCTCGATCAGCTGAGATCGGCGATCGGTGACGATGACTGGCCTGACGAGCCGGCGCAGTGAACCCGGTCGTCCCGGACAATGCGGCGGCGCCGGCGCCGAAGGAGGCGCTTCAGGTCGCGGCCCGGGCATCCGAGCCTGACATCGCCGAATTCGCTTCCGAAAGCGTCATCATTTTCGATATCGAAGGCGCGGTTCACTACTGGAATCCGGCGTCGGAAGCTTTGTATGGCTGGCCCGCGCTCACGATGATCGGGCGCGGCATCGCTCATTTGTCGACACATGGCGAGAATGAACGCGAGCATTGGCGGATGCTGCTTCAGGAGGGGACGTGGCAAGGCGTGGTCAGCCGGCGTACCCCGTCGGGTATCCATATCGCCGTCGACGTCCGCCAATATGTCCGCTTCGCGCAGGACGGTTCGCCGCGTGATGTCATCGAATATGGCCGGCAATCGCTGAGCGAAGGCGTCGTGCCCGGGGCGGACTGGCATATTCCCGACCGCCTCATGGCGGCGAGCTGGGAAATCGACGTCTCGGCGTCCGAAGAGCTGATCGCGGCGATCGCCCGGTTGCGGGATGGAGCCGATGCCAGGGCGCAGTTGACCGCGCGCTACAAGGAGCTGGTCAAGGCAGCACGCATCGTCAACGTCAACGAACGGACGATGCGCCTGGTTGGCGGAAACCGCGGACGCGATTTGATGATCGGCCAGCCGGTCGCCGGTTTCTGGCCGCTCGAGAGCCGCGCGACGCTAGGCGAACTCATCGTCGATGCGATGACCGGCAAGACCGAGGATGCGACCTATCGGCGACAATTGCCGTCGGACGGCATCCTGCGCGATCCGCTCGTCACGGTGTGGCGGGCCGAAACGCCGGGCCGGATCTATGCCGCAGTCAATGGGGCGGTCGACGACGATCGCTCCTATGTCTATCTGCGCGCCAGCGAGGCGCGATACCGCAAGCTCGTCCATCATATGCCGGTTGCGTTGTGGCAGGTCGATGCCAGCCATATGGGCCGCATCTACAATGACATCCGCGCGTCGGGCGTCACTGATTTCGGCGCCT
>Ga0247823_10001015_pt1 | contig 23760 bp, 13 predicted proteins | sample 13C_PalmiticAcid_2_FD_192426 | JGI IMG/M metagenome (GOLD analysis project Ga0247823, IMG submission 192426) | Soil microbial communities from agricultural site in Penn Yan, New York, United States - 13C_PalmiticAcid_Day30 | ecosystem: Environmental > Terrestrial > Soil > Agricultural land... | reverse complement strand
TCTCCGCATGTCGCGATGGGGGCGCTGCGGTCGCTGCGAAGAAGAATACGCAGCGCCCCCATCGCGACATGCGGAGACGCGACACCAAAGAAGGATTCCCTCCGGGAAAGACAGGGGTCGGGGTCTTCGAAGAAGCGAGAAACCGAAGCGCGCATTGCGCGCTTCGGTTTCTCGCACCACCACGACGCGAACCTGTCATCCCCCTGGGGATCTTTCTTTCGGTGCGACCGCCGCATGTGGGTCGGTGTGGTAGTGCGCTGGCAGCGGCCTGCGACCGCCGCTGCGATCGTCGCACAGAAGAACACGCAGCGCCCCCTTCACCACATGCGGTGATGCGACACCAAAGAAGGGTTCCCTCCGGGAAAGACAGGGTTCGGGGTCTTCGAAGAAGCGAGAAACCGAAGCGCGCATTGCGCGCTTCGGTTTCTCGCACCACCACGACGCGTCCCTGTCATCCCCCTGGGGATCTTTCCTTCGGTACGACCCCCGCATGTGGGTCGGTGTGGTAGAGCGCTGGCAGCGGCCCGCTACAGCCGCTGCGGTCGTCGCTGCGGTCGCTGCGAAGGAGAATACGCAGCGCCCCCATCGCGACATGCGGAGATGCGACACCAAAGAAGGGTTCCCTTCGGGAAAGACAGGGGTCGGGGTCTTCGAAAAAGCGAGAAACCGAAGCGCGCATTGCGCGCTTCGGTTTCTCGCACCACGACGATGCGTTCCTGTCATCCCCTTGGGGATCTTTCTTTCGGTACGACCGCCGCATGTGGGTCGGTGTGGTAGTGCGCTGCCAGCGGCCTGCGACCGCCGCTGCGGTTGTCGCGAAAAAGAACACGCAGCGCCCCCATCGCGACATGCGGAGATGCGACATCAAAGAAGGGTTCCCTTCGGGTAAGACAGGGGTCGGGGTCTCTGAAGAAGCTCCTACTCCGACTCCAGCGTGTTCAACAACTCCCCGAACAGCACGCTCACCCCCACCTGCAGATAATTCATCTCCCTCTCGCCCTGCTTCGCGTTGAACAGGCTCGCGAGGTTGTAGCGCAGGCCGAGATCGAGCGCGAGCGGTCCCGCTGCGAACTCGACGCCGCCGCGGAACGCGAGTCCCCAGCGGTCGTGCCCCGCCCACTCACTCGTTATGTCGTCGCGGTTGAATTCCTCGCTGCCCTGTACGTGGGCGAAGGTGCGGTTGAACACGGTGTAGGTGAGCTGGGATCCGACATAGGGTCGAACGTTCTCGCCGGGCAGCACGACCTCGCCGCCGAGCGCGATCGGGATGAGCGAGGCGCCGACCTCGAACACGGCTTCGTCGCCGGTCTCGTTGACACGCACGAGTCGGATCGTCTCGGCGGGAATGAAGACGTAGCTCACATCGAGATTGAGGCGGACGTAGTTGCCGTAGCCGTATCGGAAATGACCGATGACGTATCCGCCGACGACGCCGCCGATGTCGCCGTAGCGCAGCGTGTCGCTGCCGAAGACGCGCGTGAGGTTCACGCCGGCCTCGAGGATGTTGTCGCCGAGCGCGGCGACGCCTCCGCCGATGCCGAACTGCGCGTGTGCGACGGACGTGACCTGCGACAGCCCGACGACCAGAGCGATCGCGGAGGCGCGACGAACGATGCGTTGAAGCTTCATGGCGGTGCCATCATCAATTCAAAGGCCAAAGTAGCCGCTGAGACCCAGCTGCAGGAAGTACATGGTCGGCTCACCGGCCGCTGCGCCACCGAAGAGGTTGACGAACTGCGCACGGGCGAAGGCGTCGAAGCGCAGCACACCGAGATCGAGACTCGTGCCGGCGCCGACCGCCGCGCCATAGCGCGTCTCGCCGCTGGACTCGATGCGGAAGGGAACCGGCGTCGACTCGTACGGGGATTCGAACGATCGGTAGAAGTAGCTGATGGTGCCCTCGACCGTGGCCCACGGGGAGACCAGGCCCTCTCCGAGAGTGAGCTCGAGACCGAGGCTTGCGGGGACGATCGCCTGCGAGGTGATCAGCGAGACGGTGCGGCCCGAGCCGTCGCTGAAGTCGGAGGTCGCGTCGAGGAATCGGTTGTAGCTGACCGCGCCGGTCAGCGAGGTCTCGCTACCGAGACGGCCTCGCACCTCGATGAAGTACCCGCGCTCGGCGCGGCTCTCGATGTCGTCCCAACCATCGTTGCGGACGCTTTCGGGAAGCGCGCCGATCTCGGCGCTCGGGATCGCGAGTCCCGCGCCGACGCCGATCGCCTGCGCGCGAATGGATCCGATGGGGACCACGATCGCGAATGCCGCGGCGAGCGCGAAGAAGGTTCGAATGTTCATGTTGAGTCTCCGGTCGGGTGAGTGCCGGCTCAGGCAAATCTACGATCTGACAGATGGACGACACGCCGGTGAGGTTTACCCTGACGGTTACACCTCGACACTTCGGAAGTCATGCAGATGGGCGGTGCGATCGAAACCAGTTATCTTTCCGCCCGTTAGTCCTCCCCGCTCGCGAGCCCGCCCGACGTCGGACATCCCTATGACTCGGTCGTCGTTCGAGCTCGATCCTCAATCCCTCAATTTCCCGGACCTCACCATGCGTAGACTTACTGTTGCAGCGCTGGTCGCGCTCGTGTCGCTGACCACGATGGCCACCGCGCAGACGCGCACCGAAGAGACAGTCACGACGACCGATTCGACCGGCAAGGAAGTGACCTCGAAGGTCGTCCGCGTCGGCACGTCGGAGGACATCACGATCCGCACGAACATGATCGTGGTCAATCCGCTGAAGATGTTCCTGTTCTACAACCTGTCGTACTACCACGCGCTGTCGAAGTCGATCGTGGTTGGCGGCGGACTCCAGATGCCGACGATCTCGGGCATCAGCGGGTTCGGTGCGAACGCGGAGATGCGCTGGCACCCGTCGGGCAAGGCGATGCGCGGATTCTACGTCGCGCCGAACGTGTCGTTCAACTCGCTGACGAATACGACCGAGTTCGACAACAGCACCATCGAGAGCTCGGTGACGCCGATCTCGCTCGGTGTGCTCGTGGGCTGGCAGTGGTTCCCGGGCGACGACTTCGCGATCGGTCTCGGCCTCGGCGTCGACTACTACTGGGTCTCGGCCGACGCGACCGACGGCGAGACGTCCGTCTTCGACAGCTATGACGGCACGGCGCCAGCGCTCCGCTTCGACATCGGCTATGCTTGGTAGGGCCGGAGGCCCTACCAGGGACAGCTTCGCAGGGGACAGCTTCGCAGGGGACAGGCTGCGCCAGGGGACAGCTTCGCAGGGACGTAGTGTTTTTTTGGGACGGGGAGTGCTCGGGAGAGTGCTCTTCGTCCCATTTTTTTTTGGTCGGTTAGCGGGGTGTTAGCAGGCGATGCGTTTCGTTTGGGTCTGGTCGCTGACGATGAGGTGGCAGATGTGGGTTCCTGGCGGAAGTACTTCTTCGTTGATCCAGGCGGTGTGCTCTCCCTCGTTGCGCTCGTCGTTGGTAAGCGTCGCGACTGTGCGGCCGAGGATGTCTACGATGTCGATGCGAACGTGCGTCGGTCGCGGTAGACGGTAGTGAACGGAGATGCGACCGTTGCCGGCCGTCACCGCGAATCTCATCGCAGACGCATCCGGCTGGTGTGGCGCATGGGTCGGCTCGCGTAGCTGACGGCGTGCGGGAGCAAAGGGGTAGCCGTAGGAGAGTGCCGTCGTTTCGATGTATCGCCACTCGCTTCCATTGTTCAATGGCTGCCACGGCGGCGAGGGGACACGCCTGCGGCGAGGGGACAGCTTCGCAGGGGACGGTTTCGCGGGGATGGGCTTTGTGACTGGTGTCGCTAGCGCGTGATTCGAACGGTGCGCGTGTGTCCGCCTGCGATGAGGTGGCAGAAGTAGGTTCCTGTTGGGAGCGCTTCGGAGGTGATCCAGACGCTGTGTGCTCCCTGCTCGCGTTCGTCGTTGATCAGCGTCGCGACAATGCGTCCCAGCATGTCGAAGAGGTCGACCCGCGCGCGTGTTGTTCGCGGCAGGCTGAAGTGTACAGTGATGCGGTCGGAAGCGGATGTCGCATTGAGCGAGAGGGCCGGGGTGGATGCATCGGTAGTTGCACGCGTCGGCGCGCGAAGCTGGCGTCGTGCCGGCGCCAGAGGATATCCGTAGGAGAGTGCAACGGTTTCCAGATAGACCAGCGAATCCACTGTTGGGGGAAGGACAGTCCCTTCGCGCCCGGGTCGAATTCCGTGAACCATTCCTCCGAAGCGTGCTCCGTCTCGACCGATCAAAACGTGACTCGACCCTGCAGCAACCGCCTCGGTACCCCACACGAAGCGCGTTCCTTCGATTGGCGATGCGTAGAAGCTGAACGGTCGACCGTCGCCCCAGTGGATCCGCCGAGCCTCGCTCGAGTCAGCCGCGAGCGTGACGTAGTGCTCCATTGAGTCGGGATACGACGGGGCGATGGTCGGCGCGAACGACACCCATTGCTCGAGCGGAGTGAGTTCGACCGACCACGCGGACGATACCTGATAGATGGCGCCCTCGGAGCCCATGTCGCCGAACCAGGCCACCAGTTGGACCGATTGCTCAGGTACGGACACCGCCTGCGAATGAGAACTCGTGACGATGTGCTGGGGCAATGCTTGCTGCGCTCGAAGTGAGAAGCTGCTGTCACCTCCGATTGGACCGTCGACGAGGTTCTGACCGTTGCGCATCCGGGTCACGGTAATTGGCGAGCCCGAAGTGCCCGTCACCTTAACGATCTCTCCGGTTCGCTTCGCGGCCGATTCCTCGAACGGCGATCCGGTGGGGTACCGACTGTCGCGCGCCGGAAGCGCAAGGAACTCCGTCCCGTGCTGATCGGTCGGCGTCAGTGCCTCCATGAGGATATTCCTGAACGAGTTAAACGTGCGGCCAACGTTGTCACCGAAGCGATGCCAGCGAACATTTCCCGAAGCGACGGCCACCGGCTTTGATGCAAGAATGCGAGCTCCAGTCGGATCGGACTGGAATGCGTCTTGTCTCCATACGGTATCGACCCAGGTTCGAAACATGTATGCTTCGCCTGCCGCGAGAACGACCGAGGTGTCATTGGGGCGCGGGTGCAGTGCGAACGCGCGTGGCCGAACGAGTGTCACGCGCGTGTCGTCTTCGCTGGCGACGACGAGAATTAGCGCGGGAGCCATCCTCCGAGCCTGCACTTCGTAATCGAACCGTCCGATAGTGCGAACGTCGACGACAAGGTCACCCGGCATCGCCATCGCAACATATTCTCGACCCCATCGCTCGACCGGCAGCGGCACCCAGGCCTCGGCGCCGAAGCGCGTCGCCATGTAGCAGATGACGAAGACGGGCTCCCGCGCTTCGATGCGGAACGTCGAGCGCGAGACCTCGCCGACCTCGCGCACGGTGATGTCGCTCGACGGATGCGCGGCGTCGTCGAGCCACACCGTCGTGAACGTACCGCCCTTGACGTCGAGCTCACGACGATAGCCACCGTTGCCCGTTATCGTGCAGGCGTTGTCGACGGCAGAGTAGATGTACAGCGCGAACGTGTCGCACAACACCGACGGATGCCGCGGGTCGCTGAGATTGCCGACGGTGTCTGGAAAGGCAATGATGAACGTGTGGCCCGTCTGCGTCTCGTCAAACTGCTGCCCACGAGCGCCGGAAGCAGTCAGGAGCGCAAGGAGCGCCACAAAAGAAACGAGCCATCCGGCCGCCCTATATCGCGAGGAATTGTCTCCAGACTGCATCGAAACTCCGCATTGAAAATCCGGCTACGTGTGCTGAAGAACCCCCTCCGCCGTTCGAGCCGCCCCATGCGAAGCTGTCCCCTGGCGCAGCCTGTCCCCTGCAAAGCTGTCCCCTGGCGCAGCCTGTCCCCTGCAAAGCTGTCCCCTGGCGCAGCCTGTCCCCTGCGAAGCTGTCCCCTGGCGCAGCCTGTCCCTGGGCCTCCGGCCCAGTCCCCAGGGGGCCAAAGGCCCCCTAGCGAAGCGACTCCTCGAGACGACCGATTTCGTCGCGGAGCTCGGCGGCGCGCTCGAACTCGAGCTCCTTGGCCGCGCGCTTCATCTCGTCGCGGAGGTGGGCGATCAGGTCCTGCTTCTGCTCGGTGCTCATGTACTTGAACACCGGCTCCTCGACGATCGACGGCGTCGAGCGGCGCTCGGCGTCCTTGCGCTTCTGGTCGCGCGAGGTCTTGACGTCGGCGATTGCGGTCGACTCCATGATCGCCGCGCGCGACTTGCGCACGGTCGTCGGCGTGATGCCGTGCTCGGTGTTGTACTCGGTCTGCAGTTGACGGCGCCTGGTGCTCTCTTCGATCACCGCCTTCATCGAGTCGGTCATCTTGTCGGCATACATGATCACCAGTCCGTTCTGGTGACGCGCGGTGCGCCCGGCCGTCTGCATCAGCGAGCGCTCGCTGCGCAGGAATCCCTCCTTGTCGGCGTCGAGGATCGCGACCAGCGAGACCTCGGGCATGTCGAGTCCCTCGCGCAACAGGTTGACGCCGATGAGCACGTCGTACTCGCCGAGCCGCAGGTCGCGCAGAATCTCGACGCGCTCGAGCGCGTCGATCTCGGAGTGGATGTAGCGCGTCTTGATGCCAAGCTCGGTCAGGTAGTCCGCGAGATCCTCCGCCATCCGCTTCGTCAGCGTCGTCACCAGCACCCGCTCCTTCTCCTCCATCTTCACCCGGTCCTGGATCTCGGCAATCAGGTCGTCGATCTGATTACGCACGGGGCGTACTTCGATGCGCGGATCGAGAAGGCCGGTCGGTCGGATGATCTGCTCGACGAACACGCCTCCGGAGAGCTGGAGCTCGATGTCCGCCGGAGTCGCCGAGACGAAGATCGACTGGCCCACGCGGTCGAGGAACTCGTCGAACTTCAGCGGTCGGTTGTCGAGCGCCGACGGCAGGCGGAAGCCGTGCTCGACGAGCGTGAGCTTGCGCGCACGGTCGCCGTTGAACATCCCACGGATCTGCGGCAGCGTCACGTGGCTCTCGTCGACGACCAGCAGAAAATCGTCGGGGAAGTAGTCGATGAGCGTCTCCGGCGCGGAGCCAGGCGGACGACCCGCGAGGATCCGCGAGTAGTTCTCGATCCCCGAGCAGTAGCCGAGCTCCTTCATCATCTCCAGGTCGAAGAGCGTGCGCTGCTCGAGCCGCTGCGCCTCGAGGAGCTTTCCCCCTTCTCGTAGCTCCGCGAGCTGCACGTAGAGCTCGTCGCGGATCTCGTTGATCGAGCGCGCGAGCTCTGGCTGCGTCGTGACGAAGTGCTTCGCGGGGTAGATCGTGATGTGGTCGACCTCCTCGATCGTGCGCCCGGTGACGCGGTCGAAGCGGCTGATGCGCTCGATCTCCTCGCCGAAGAGCTCGACGCGCACGCCGAGGTCCTCTTCGTAGGCGGGGATCACTTCCACGACATCGCCGCGGACGCGGAAGTTGCCGCGGAAGAAGTCGACGTCGTTGCGCGAGTAGTGAATGTCGGCGAGCTTGTACAGCAGCTTGTTCCGCTCGATCGACTCTCCCTTGCGCAGCCGCACCATCATGCCGCCGTAGTTCTCCTTCGAGCCGATGCCATAAATGCACGACACCGACGAGACGATGATGACGTCGCGGCGGCCGTCGAGCAGGGCGCTCGTCGCCTTGAGCCGCAGTCGATCGATCTCATCGTTGATGTTGAAATCCTTCTCGATGTACGTGTCGGTGCTCGGGATGTAGGCTTCGGGCTGGTAGTAGTCGTAGTAGGAGATGAAGAACTCGACCGCGTTGTGCGGAAAGAATCCCTTGAACTCGCCGTAGAGCTGCGCGGCGAGCGTCTTGTTGTGCGAGATCACGAGCGTCGGCTTGCCGAGCTCGGCGATCGCGCGGGAGATCGTGTGGGTTTTGCCGGAGCCGGTGACGCCGAGCAGCACCTGGTACTGGTCGCCGCGGTGCACGCCCTCGACGAGCTGGCGGATTGCCTCCGGCTGATCGCCGGCGGGCTCGAACGGTGCCTCGATCCTGAAATCCATCGCTTCGCGCTCACCTGAATGGAGTGATCCCGAAGATACGAACGCACCGCAACCGTTGGGGTCCGAAAGCGGCACGCCCCGTTCCCTGCGAGTCGGAACGGGGCGTGTCGTTTCGAGGCGACGGCCGATGCCGCCGATCAGAAGTTGTAGATGACGTTGAACGCCATCGACAGGCCGTTGTAGTCGTCGTAGCCGTAGAAGCGACGCGGGACATTGATGCCCTCGTCGATCAGCGTCTCCTCGTCCTGCATCGCGTACATAAGGTTGACGCCGATACCGAACTCCGGCGTGATGTCGAAGCCGACGTTGCCGGTGAAGATCGTTCGGTTGAACGGTCCCCCGACGCGTGTGACGTCGCCCTGCCGTGTCGGCGTCGACGTGACGTTCTTGACCTCCGGCGAGATCGTCGGCTCGCCGGTGACGGCGAGGTACGAGACGCCGGCGCCGAGCGAGAGCATGTCGATGAGCCGCGTCTGCACGCCGAAGTCGATGTACAGGTCGTCGGTCTGCTGGTCGATCACGACCGTCGAGGAATCGAACTCGTTGGTGCCGCTCGGCGGACCCGACGGATCGACCGGGAAGATCGGCGTGATCAGCTCCTGCCCGCGCGTCCACGTCACCGGGATGCTGAAGTGGCTCGAGCGCGTCTCGCCCGAAAGCCGCACGAGCGTGTTGTCGTCGACGCGATAACTGAGCAGTCCAGAGATCACCGTGTTGTCGTCGACGAGCTCAACGGGCTGCGTGCCATCGAGCACCCACATGCTCTCGTTGAGATCGGCCTTTGCGTCCTGCATGCCGAAGCGGACGCCGGCGCTGAACTGCTCGGTGATGTCCCAGTCGGCCGAGACGTTGACGCGCATGCGGTCCTCCGGCGCGGTGCGCGGCTCCAGATCGGTGACCGTGCCGGCGGCGGGTCCGCCGGCGAGCGGATCGTCGGAGAACGTCGCCTCGCGGCTCATCATCTCGAAGCGCGCGCGCAGGCGCAGATCACTCATCAGCCGCAGGCTCGCGCCGAAGTCGAATCCGAGTCCGCTCGTCTCCTTCGACATGTTCGTCGCGATCACCGAGTCGGACTCGCCATCCTCGCTGCGCGTCACCTCGGGCGAGCGGAGCGTCGAGCGGATGCCGGCGCTGAGGGTCAGATCGTGGATCGGCGTGAAGATCACGCTGCCGAACAGTGTCTGCGAGGGCTGTTTGTTCGTCGCCACCCATTCCATCACGTGGAGGCTGTCATTGGCCGCCCGCGTCGAGCGGAACTCGCCGCTCGTCAGGCTCGTCGTGGAGTCGAAGTACATCCGGTAGGTCGAGTGCGAACTGAGCTCGTCGGTCTGCAGGCGCCAGCCCGCAGTGATCGACAGGGCATCGATCGGCATCACGGTCGCCGAGAACGAGGTTCGGAGCCTCTCGAGCGTGTTGGTGACGTCTCCACTGTACGCGCCGCGATACAGTTGAAACGCGCGCGCAGCGTTGGTCTTGCGCGCCTCGGCGACCTGGTTCGTTGCCACGATTGTGGTGCCGTCGAGGTTGTCCATGCGAAAGTCCGCCGTCAGCCGGAGCAGGCCGATCGGCTTGATGACCGCCTGGCCGAAGAAGTATGGACCGGAAAGCTCGCGGGCCTCGGTATGCGAGTACGACAGCAGTCGCTCGCGGGCCGTCTGGTCTCCGACGATTCCGAATTCGTTGGCGAATCCGCCGGCAGTGTTGGTCGTGTCGCGGAAGGCGAGCGAGAAGGATTCGCCGCCGCCGGCGTCGGAGACGACGTAGTCCTCGGTGAAGCTCGTCACGCCGCCGCCGACGGTGACGTCGACGAAATGCAGATCCGCATTGATCGAGCCGGAGAAGTCACTGTTCCAGTCAGTGCGCGGCAGCTCCGTGAGGTAGTACAGACGACTGACGGCCATGTAGCTCGCGAGGCCTCCTGCTCCTTCGATGAACATCGGACGCGGCATCTGCTGCGTGCCGCCGTGGCCGACGCCGCGGTAGCTGACGCCGACGCCGAGAAAGCCCAGCAGAGACACGTCGAGCGAGGCATTGAGCGTGCTGCGATTGGTCTCGTAGCGACGCAGGTCGTGGAAGAGTGAATCGTATCGGTCGTAGAAGTAGTCGACGTTGCTGTAGCCCAGCTTGAGATCGTACGTGCCGAACCGGCGCAGACGCACCGAGCCGCCGGCCACCGTGGGATTGACCTCCGCGTTGACGAAGAGCTGGTCGAAGAACCCGGCCTCTCCCTCGCGTCGCGACGCGAACAGGTCGAGGCTCAACGGCAGTTGCTTGCCGAGAGCGAAGCCGGAGTCGGTGAGGTTGAACTGTTCCTGGAAGAGGTTCTCGGCATTGCGGCTGAACCACTCGCCGTCCTGGTCACCGGCATTGACGCTGACGACGCGGTAGCCCGCGGTCAGCGTGCCGAAGAGTTCATAGGCTCCGACCTGGTTCGGTGGCGGGGCATCGACGGGCGCATTGGTCTGCGCCATCACCGCCGCCGGCAGCGCAACCGCGAGCGCCGCGGTCCTGAGAATCGATGAAGCGTTCATGAGCGTGCTCCTGGATCTTCGCGCGTGGCAGGTTGGTGTCAGTGCAACAGGAACGGGTCGACGTTCGAGCCGTGCACCGCCGTATGGCAGCGCGTGCAGTCGCCCATCGTCGTTGTGCTCGCGCGTCCATGCGGGACGCCCTTGCCCATCTCGCGGGAATGGCAGCTCAGGCACAGTGCGCGCGGATCGCGCTCCTTGAGCATGTGCCGACCGGCCGATCCATGCGGAGCGTGACAGGAGACGCAGCCATCGAGTGCGCCGGCCTCGTGCTCGAACATGAACGGTCCCCGCTTGTCCTGATGACACGTAAGGCACTGGTCCTTGCCTTCGTTGCGAACCTGTCGGTCGTTGGTGGAGCCATGCACGTTGTGGCAGCTCGAGCAGTCCATCGCGCCCTCATGCAGGCGATGCCGCGACGGCATCGAGAACTCGGCGGCGACCTGCGAGTGGCAGCGCAGGCACGCGTCACTCGTCGCCGGAACCATGGCTCCCTTGCCGCTGCGATGCGCCACCTGCGCGGTATGCTCGCTCGGATGCGTCTCGTGGCAATCGATGCACGAGACGCCGGCGCGCGTATGCTCTCCGAGGCGCGTGTGCGCCTGCTCTCCGGCCTTCTCGTGACAGTCGAGGCAGAGATCGCTCTGCTGCTGTGCCGAGAGCTCGCGGCGCGGGTGGGTCATCGTCTCCTGGCCGCCGCCGGCCTCGACGTGCGCGGTCGCGTCGCCATGACACGAGCTGCACTCGTCGCCGGTGCCGGCCATGGCATGTCGATGCTCGCTGCGATCGAACGACGCGACCTGGTCCTCATGGCACGCGGCGCACGTCTCCTTGGTGACGTCGTCGGGCATCGGGGCGGCAAGGGGCGGAGTCTGGTGGGCTGCGAGGGGACGGATGAGACGATCGGGTCGATCGGGTCGCACCGGCGCCGAATCCTGCAACGAGGACTGCACGAGAGCGACGCCGAGTCCGGCGACCACGGTGAACATGGTAATGATGGACATGCTGTACGCACTCCGAAGTGGCTGGGAACGGATGCCGCACGTGGGGAACAGGGCACGTTTGGAGGGCCTGGCAGACGGGTGGGGATGGTGAGCGCCTGCGAAGGCGGTTGTAGTTACGAAGTAACGGTCTGTGATCCTAGCGCCATGAACGAGCGCGCCCCGCTTCGATTGCTCGAAGCGGGGCGCGCTTGTGATGACTGCCGGCGTATCCAGGGGCGTGGGTGCCGGCCGTCGCGACTAGAAGTTGTAGACCGCGTTGAGCGCGGCCGAGAACCCGTTGTAGTCATTCAATCCGTAGAAGCGAACCTCTGCCGGCGCGTTGCCCTGCAGCTCGAGGTCGACTTCCTTCTCGTCCTGCATCGCGTAGAGCACGTCCAGCAGAATGCCGAACTGCTGCGTGATGTCGTAGCCGATCTTGCCGTTGACCGTGATGCGGCTGAACGGACCGCCGGTGCGCGTGACGTCACCCTGGCGGGTCGGCGTCGATGCGTACGAGCCCGAGCCGCCGACCTGCGGCGTGATCGACGGGTTGCCCGTCACGTCGAGGAACGAGAAGCCCGCACCGAGCGTCAGCTTCTCGGCCACCTTCGTATCGAATCCGAGGTCGATGAACAGATCGTTGGTCTCCTGCGCGAGAATCACGCTCGCCGAGTCGACCTGGTTCTGATACACCGGCGTGCCGGGCTCGGCTCCGAAGATCGGAACGAGCTTCTGCCCGCGCGTCCACGTGATCGGCATGCTCAGCTTCTGGCTGCGAGACTCGCCCATCAGGCGGATGTGCGTGTTCTCGTCGAGCGCATAGCCGAGATTGGCTGCGATCGTCAGGTCGTCGTTCTTGTACTCGACGGCATTGCCCAGGTCGGCTGTGATCCACATCGACTCGGTGAGATCCGACTTGCCGTTGTTCATGAGGAACCGCAGGCCGACATCGAGGCCATCGGTGACGCCCCAGTCGAGGTTCGCGCCGATGCGCATGACGTCTTCCGGAGCCGTGCGAGGCTCGAGATCGGTAACCGTTCCGGCGGCCGGTCCTGCGAAGAACGTCTGATCGCTAAAGGTCGCCTCACGCTGCAGCATCTCGAAGCGCGCGCGAACGCGGAGCTCCGGCATGATGCGGTAGCCGACGCCGACGTTGAAGCCGAGCGACGAGGTCTCCTTCGACATGTTGTTCGCGATGACCGAATCCGCGTCACCGTGATGCGTGCGATTGACTTCCGGCGTCCGCGAGATCATCGTGACGCCCGCGGTGAGCGTGAGGTCCTGCATCGGAGCCACGTTGACGTTGCCGAAGACCGTCATCACCGGCTGCTTGTTCGTCGAGACGAATGCGAGGTGCATCGGCTGTCCGGTCGAATCCAGGCCGCTCGCAAACGTCGGGTTGGCCGCGATCGAGGCGGTGTCCAGACGGATGTGATAGTCCGCGATCGACTCGAGGTCATGGTTGGTCATCTTGATGCCGGCATTGACGTCGAGCTCCGGGATCGGAGCGATCGTCGCAACGGCCGAGAGCATCAGGCGATCGAGCGTGCTCGTGATCTCGCCGGTCTGCGAGCCGCGCATGAACAGGTTGTACCGCCGCATGCTCGCGCCGGATCCTGCTGTACGACGAATCTCCGCCTGCTCGCCAAGGTCGAGCGTCGTCTCTCCCTCGAGCTGCTCCATCCTGAAGTTCGCCGAGAGCGAGAAGATGTCGGCCGGCTTGATGACCGCGCTTCCGAAGAAGAACGGACCGGAGAGCTCGCGTGCTTCGTTGTGGAAGAAGTACGTGAGGTGCTCGGCGTTCGTGTTGTCACCGACGATGCCGAACTCGTTGCGATAGCCCGAGAGCGAATCGCGGGTGCGGAAGTTCAACGGGAGCGCGTCGCGCGTCTGCGCCGGCGTCAACTCGAACTCCTCGGTGAAGTCGGTGAATCCACCGCCAGCACTGATGGAGACCATGTCGAAGTTGGCGTTGATTCCGAGGTGCAACTCCTTGTTCAGGTCCGTGCGCGGAAGCTCCTGAAGGAAGTAGTTCCGATAGACGTTGAAGTAGACACGATCCGGTCCTTCGACCGGTGCGGTCTCGAGATACAGCGGCCGCGGAAGTTGAACGAAGCCACCGTGTCCGATCGCGCGATAGCCGAACTCCAGGCCGATGTTCTCGGTCGCGTGAATGTCGAGCGTCGCGCTGAGATCCTGCCGGGTCGACTCGTGATGACGCAGGTCGTTGTAGAGCGAGTCGTACCGGTCGTAGTAGTAGTTGACGTTCTTGTAGCTCACGTTGAGATCGTACGCTCCGAAGTCGCGCAGGCGCAGCGAGCCACCCTGGACGGTCGGATTGACCTCGGCGTTGACGAAGAATTGATCGAAGACACCGGCCTTCCTGCCGAAGAGATTCAGACTCATCGGGATGACGTTGCCGAGAGCCGGACCATCCTTCGAGAGCGAGAACTGCTCACGGAAGAGGTTGTTGGCGTTGTTCTGGTCCCAGTCGCTCTCAGTCTTTCCTGAGACATCGAGCAGGCGATAGCCGATCGTAAAGATCCCGGAGATATCGCTTCCTCCCTGGTTCGGTGCTGGTGTTTCCTGTGCGTTAACAACGCCGGCCAGCAGAACCGATACTCCAAGAAGAAGTAGGATTCGAGTTTTCATGGATGTAGCTCTGTTTGATTGTCGGTAGAACCGACTGGCGCGTTAGTGCAGGAGGAAAGGATCGACGTTGGAGCCATGGATTGCCGAATGGCAGCGCTGGCAGTCGCCCATCGTCGTCGAACTGGCACGGCCGTGCGGGACGCCCTTGCCCATTTCCTTCGAGTGGCACGAGATGCACAGCGAGCGCGCATCGCGCATTTTCAGCATGTGATTGCCGGCCGAGCCGTGCGGCGCGTGGCATGCGGTGCAGCCGTCGAGGTTGCCCGCTTCGTGCTCGAACATGAACGGTCCCCGCTTGTCGGTATGACAGGTCAGGCACTGCTCCTTTCCTTCATTGCGCACCTGGCGCGCATTCTCCGAGCCGTGCACGTTGTGGCAGCTCGAGCAGCTCATCGCGCCTTCACTCAGGCGATGGCGTGACGGCATCGCGAACTCGGCGGCGATGTTCGAATGACACTTCACGCAGGCATCGGTGCCGTCGGGCATCATCGTGCCGTGGCCGCTCTTCTGTGCGGTCACCGCCTCCTTGGCGCTCGGATGGACGCTGTGACAATCGACGCAGCCAACGCCGGCGCGGCTGTGCTCGCTGAGCTTCGCGTGCATCTGCTCGCCGGTCTTCTCATGGCAGGTCAGGCAGACCTTGTCCGCCGCCTTCACCGTGAGATCCTTCTTCGGGTTGACCATCGTCTCAGCGCTGCCGCCGGCCTCGATGTGGGCCGTCGCGTCGCCGTGACACGACGAGCACTCGGATCCGCCGCCCATTGCGACGTTGTGCTCGCTGCGATCGAACGAAGCGACCTGATCCTCGTGACAGGAGGCGCAGGTCTCCTTCGTCACCTCGTCCGCCGGCATCGCCAGCGCGGCCTTCGCGACGACATGCGCCGCAATCGGCTTCGAAGGGACGGTGGAGAGGGACGGATTGCCGGCACCGGCAGTCGGCGGAGCGGGAGCGCTCCACAGGCCGATCGCCAGGTTTCCGACCACGGTTATGATTTGGATGATTGACATGGAACGCACCCTCCAGAGTGCTGTCAGAGGTCTGCCGTGATCCTGCGTGGGACGTCGATCACGAGCGAAGGGATAGTGTGAGGAGAACCATCGATTGCAACTTAGCGGGGCTCGCTCGGCGGGCGAATGACGGTTGTCATGTTGGTCCGGTGCAACGGAAGACATCGGCCTGAACGATGCCTTCCGCTTCGTCGCACCTGGCTGTTTCGCTTGCCAGCTCCCCCTCTCTCCGGCAGGAGCGAACTCGCGACACCGCCGAATTTTGCCGAACGCAACCTATATCGTCGCGACCAACGCCGATATGACGGCGATCATGTTTGCCGTCCGCCGCGATATTCTCCGGTCAGGCTCCGGTCCGTTCGTGTGTCACCTCCGCGACGACACGATCCACATGAAAACCGGAGTGACCACAATGCGACCCTTCTCGACCACGATCCTCATGTGTCTTGCCGCGACCGGGCTGCTTGCCGGCGGCTGCGGCGACCTCTTCGACGGCTCCGGCCCCTCGACGACGCCGGCGCCGCCGCTCAATTCGGCGCCTTTCGACCGCGATCTTCCCGCGGAGGCCACGCTGGCGACCGTCCTCCAGACTGGTGACACGATCTACTTCTTTGGCGGGCGTCGCACGGACGGCCGCGCCGTCGACAGCGTCTGGGCGTTCCATCTCGGCAGCCGGACGTGGCTCGCGCCGGCGCCGATGCCCACGGCCCGCTTCAGCGCCGGCGCCGTGGCGGTCGGCGGCGCGATCTACGTCATCGGGGGGCGTGACAACACGCCTGGCGCCGAGGCCGCCGATCGGCTTCAGCGCGTCGTCGAGCGCTACGATCCGCTGCAGAATCGCTGGACGACGCTGCCGCCGGTCGATGCCGCGAGCTTCGACGGCACCAATCCCACGTTCATGACGACCGCCCGCGGACGGCTCTACGCGATCTCGACCGGGCGCACGTCGCGCGGGACCTGGCTCTTCGAATCGCTCGACGGGACGTCGTGGACATCCCACCGCCTGGCCGTCGAGGTCGGTCTGGAGCCGACCCTCATGTCCGACGGAGAGGACCTGCTGCTGATCAATGGGCGCAACGAGTATCTCGGTGGCTTCTACCGGATCGATCCGGCGACCAGACGCGTCGACCGCGACGCTCCCGCGTACCACTGGCGGCGCGGCTCGGCCGTTCGCTGGATCGAGCTCGACGGCTCGCTCTACACCGTCAACGGCGCCGACGGAGAGGACGACGTGCTGGGCGTCTATGACACCTACGGCACGATGTGGGGCTTCAACGGCATCCCCTACGACGTCACGACCAACCGGCACTTCGCGCCGATCGTGACCGATCGCGGAGTCGGCACGCTCTACCTCTTCGCGCCGCCGCAACTGCGCATCGGCCTGCACTACTCGACGATCGAGAATCGCTTCTTCTCGCGATGAGTCGATCGACTCACGTTGAGTCGATCAATGAGCGATTGGGTCTCTATGACAAACGCGCCGGCACTCCTTTCGAATGCCGGCGCGTTTCGTTTTCGGGTTCGCGCCTCGGGGCGCTGTCTGCTATCGCATGACCGTCACGGGCGCCACCACGCTCGCACCGTCGGTCGTCATCCGCACGAAGTAGACGCCGGCGGGAAGCGTCGAGCAGTCGGCGCTCAGCGTGCGGTCTTCATTGAGCGGTTCGTCGAGAAGCGTGCGCAGCTCGCGACCGAGCGCGTCGAACAACGCGATCGTGACGCGACCGGCGCCGCTCGGCACGACGTCGATACTCAGGTGATCGGTCGCGACGTTCGGTCGCAGCGTCAGGCGCGCGTCGGGCGTCGAGCGCGTCGTCGGCGCGCTCGAGCTTCCGAGGATCGCGCGGTAGATGTCGAGCTTCCCATGGCCCCAGTGTGCGTTTGGCAGCGCGCCGTGCGTCGTCGTGAACGTGTCGCGCAGCGCCGTCGTGGTGATGGCCTCTTTGACCTGTCGCCACGTCGCCTCGGGATAGCGCTGGAGGTAGAGCGCGATCGACCCGACGGTGACCGGCGTCGACATGCTCGTACCGCTCATCGCGATGTGCTGGCCTCCCTCGACGATGAGCGAGTCGAGGCCCTGGTTGCGGAGCAGGTCGGCGGCCCACGTCGAGAGCGACGAGATGACACCCTTGCCAGGCGCGACGATCTCTGGTTTCAAACGGCCGTCGAGCGTCGGACCGGCCGAAGAGAAGATCGCGAGCGCGCCGTCGACGCCACCGGCGGGCGACGTCATGGTCGTGACGCCGAGGTGGTTTCGAAACGTCGTCAGGTTGTTGTAGGCGCCGACGGTGATGACGTTGCGCGCCGAGCCGGGCGATCGTACGGCGTATCCGGATCCCCAGTCGCGGTAATCCTCGCCCACAGGATCGCTCAGGCTCGCGAGCGCGACGCTCGTGCCCTCCGATCGCCACAGGTGCATCTCTCCCTGCCCGCGCACCATGATGCGGAACAGATCCATGCCGTCGGGATCGGGTCTCGCGCTGTCGAACGGATCCACGATCTGATCGGCGATCATCACCTGGAAGGTGATCTCGCGCGTGTTCAATGACGCGCCGTAGAGGCTCGCGATGGCCGCGGTCGTGGCGTTGCGATAGCGCAGCGTGTAGCTGCCGCTGCCGGAGGAGACGAGCTGATCGAGCCGGATCCACGGCGTCTTCATGACGGTCGTCGGCGTCAGGGTCGAGCCCGAGCGGGCGATGCTGTCCAGACCGATCGCCAGCCACAGGCGCGACGCGTCGGCGTCGCGTACGATGCCGCGGATTGACACGGGTACGGTGCGGCGCCCGATTTCCGAGCGCGTCGACGGCACCGACGGGATGCGCAGGTACGTCCACTGCGTCGAGTCGACGAGCTGCGCGCCCCAGTGATCCATGCTCATGCCGCTGTTGCCGGCCGACGCGCAGACCACGCGTCCGGCGCGCGCGTCGAGCAGGTTGTCGAGTCCCTCGTCGATCAGCGAGTTGCCGTCGTGCGGATAGGAGTCGAAGCCGAGACTGATGTTGATGACCGCCGGACGACCGCGACGGGAGGCCTCGCCGAAGATGAACGCGGCGGCATCGAAGACCGCGGTCGAGAGCTGGAAGCGCGTCGCGACCGCGATGATCTCCGCGTCGGGAGCCATGCCGCCGAAGCGGCCTACGGCCGCACCGTTGCCGGCCGCGGTGCCCGCGACGTGCGTTCCGTGTCCCTGCAGGTCGCGATGGGTGACGACGCCGCGCAGCGGATCGGCCAGCGACGCCTCGATCTGCTCGCGCGTCCAGAGCTCGCCGTAGTCGAAGCCTTCGGGTGTCGGCCCGCCGAACGTGTTCTGATCCCAGATCGCGATGATGCGGGACTTCATCGAGTCGAGGCGGTCGCGGAAGTCGGGGTGGGTGAAGTCGATGCCGGTGTCGATCGTGCCGACGATGACGCCCTTGCCGGTGTACCCTGCGGCGCCGCCATCGGTCATCGTCCAGACGCGACTGGCGCCGACGGAGACGGCGGCGACGTCGTTGTCGCGAGCGAGCGGGCGCGCGCCCTCGACGCGGGCGACGGCATCCTCGCCGGCGAGTGCATGAAGAGCGGCGCGAGGAATCCGCGCCGTTGCGATGTCGCCGGCCACGGCGCCGAGGCGGCCGCCATGCCGCTCGACCGCCGTGCGAAGCCGCGCCGGGTCACCCTTGAGGAACACGTGCAGCACCGGATCGTCGGTCGCACCGAACAGCCGCGCCGCCTCGCGGTCGCCAGCGGCCTCGGCCCGCAGTTGCATGCGCAGGCGCACATCGATCTTCATCATCGGATCCTGCGCCGACGCAGACGTCGCGACGATCAGGACCAGAACGGGCACGAGGAGGAATCGAACGTTCATGGTGAGCTCCGACAGGGATGATCGAGCAGAACGGGGGGCGGCGAAAGGTACGACGAACCGGAGCCCCCCCCCCTACCCGGTTGCGCGCCACCGTCATCCTCGATCGCGAAGCGATCGGGGATCTTTCTTCGGCGGTAGCCGTGCCGGACGGTACCGCTACCGCGGAAGACAGATCCCCGGCTGCGCCTAGGATGACGAAGACTCGGTCATTGGGAGGAGAAGAGAGCCCCCGCCACTCGTCTCAGCTCTCCGGCAGCTTCCCGGCACTGGTCTCCACCACCACCTCCGGCAATCCCAGCGCCCTGCGGATGACCTCCTCCTGCTCGGTCTTGTGCGTACGGCCGCTGCCGGCCGCCGGGCTTCCCGACGCGGGCCGGCCGAGGAACGACAGCCGCTGTCCCGGTCCGAGCACTTCGATGATCCAGTGCGCGATCGTCGGCCAGGCTCCCATGTTCTTCGGCTCCTCCTGGACCCAGAGCACATCGGTCGCGTTGCGATAGAGCGCGAACTGTTCGCGCACCTCCTGCTCGGGGAACGGATAGAGGTTCTCGACGCGCACGAGCGCGACGTCGCCGGCGCCGCCCTTGCGGCGCGCCTTGAGCAGGTCGAAGTACATCTTCCCGGTGCACAGGACGATGCGCCGCACGCCGGCGGGCTCGATCGGGTCGACCTCACCGATGACGCGGCGGAACGTGCCGCCGGTCAGATCGGCAAGCGGACTGGCCACCAGCGGATCGCGCAACAGGCTCTTCGGCGTCAGCACGACCAGCGGCTTGCGCGGCTCGCGCTTGGCCTGCATGCGGAGCAGGTGGAAGTACTGCGCGGCGGTCGAGGGGTAGGCGACGACCATGTTGTCCTCGGCGCACAGCGTCATGAAGCGCTCCAGACGCGCCGACGAATGCTCCGGTCCCTGTCCCTCGAACCCGTGCGGCAGGAGCATCGCGACGGAGCTCTGCTGGCCCCACTTGTCCTCGCCCGAGGAGATGAACTGGTCGATGACGATCTGCGCGCCGTTGACGAAGTCTCCGAACTGCGCCTCCCACAGCACGAGCGCGCCGGGATCGACGACGGAGTACCCGTACTCGAAGCCGAGCACTGCGTACTCCGACAGCGGGGAGTCGAAGACATGGAACTTCGCCTGGGTCTCGCTCAGGTGATTGAGCTGCACGAAGCTCGCGCCGCTCTGCTGATCGCGGATGACCGAGTGACGGTGAGAGAACGTGCCGCGCTTGGAGTCCTGACCGGACAGGCGCACGGGATGGCCCTCGAGGCAGAGGGTGCCGAAGGCGAGGAGCTCGGCGAGCGCCCAGTCGATGCGATCGTCGACGATCTGCTTCGCGCGCGCCTCGATCTGCCGGGCGAGCTTCGGGTGCACGTCGACCTCGGTCGGGACCGTCGACAGAACTCCCACGACGTGCTCGATCATGAACTCCGGCGCGCCGGTCTGCGGGGTGCGGGCCATGTCGAGAGGATTGACGGCCTGGTCGGCAAGCGGATCACCGCTTGGCGCCGGCGCAGGGACGGCCTTGGTCGAGGCCAGCAGCGATTCGAGCCGCCCGCGCAGCTCCTGCTCCATCGCCTCGGCCTCCTCGTTCGACAGCGTCCCGTTGCGCACGAGGCGCTGCGTGTAGACGACGTGGATCGGCGGATGCTCCTTGATGCGGCGATACAGCAGCGGGTTGGTGAAGCTCGGCTCGTCGGTCTCGTTGTGACCGTGACGGCGGAAGCAGAACAGGTCGACGACGACGTCGCGATGGAACCGCTGGCGATACTCGAGCGCCAATGCCATGACGTGCACGGCCGCTTCCGGATCGTCGCCGTTGACGTGGAAGATCGGGGCCTGGACGATCTTCGCGACGTCGGTCGCGTAGATGCCCGACTTGGTGTCCAGCGGCGACGCGGTGAAGCCGATCTGGTTGTTGACGACGAGGTGGATCGTGCCGCCGGTGTGGTAGCCGTCGAGCTGGCTCATGTTGAACGTCTCGGCGACGACTCCCTGTCCGGCGAACGCGGCGTCGCCGTGGATGAGCACGGGGATGAACTCGTCGAGCTTGTTCTCGCCGGATCGATCCTGCCGCGCGCGGGCCATCCCCTCGACGACCGGATCGACCGCCTCGAGATGACTGGGGTTCGGCGCCAGCCAGATGTTCAGGCGCACGTCGTTGTCGGCGGTGACCGTCGCGCGCTCGCCGAGATGGTACTTGACGTCGCCGGAGCCCTGGACCGAGTTCGGGTCGAGGCGGATGTCCTCGAACTCCGCGAAGATCTTGTGGGCGCTCTTGCCGAGGACGTTGGCCAGCACGTTGAGCCGGCCGCGGTGGGCCATGCCGATGAAGATCTCGCGCGCGCCGCCGCGGGCCGCGCCGCTGACGAGCTCGTCGAGCATCGGGATCATCGTCTCGGATCCCTCGAGCGAGAAGCGCTTGTGGCCGGTGTACTTCGTCTGCAGGAACTTCTCGAAGATCTCCGCCTCGCTGAGCTTGCGCAGCACGCGACGCTTCTGGTCCTTCGAGAGCTTCGGCTGGTTGCGCGTGCTCTCCATCCGATCGCGCAGCCAGAACTTCTGCTCGCGATCCTGGATGTGCATGTACTCGACGCCGATGCGCTGCGTATAGGTGTCGCGGAGGATCGAGAGGATCGTGCGAAGGTTCGCCTTCTCGAGTCCGGCGACGCCGCCGGTCATGAACGTGCGGTCGAAGTCCCAGATCGTCAGCCCGTACGTCGCCGGGTCGAGCTCCTCGTGGTAGATCGGCTCGGTGCCGAGGGGATCGAGGTGCGCCTGGAGGTGGCCGCGGACACGATAGCTCGTGATCATCCGCATGACCGCCTGCTGCTTCTGGATGTACTCGGTGCGATCGGCGCCGAAGAGCGCGGGGTTGCGATCACGCTGCAGCGCGAGCGGACGGTACGGGATGCGGAGGCTTCGGAAGATCTCGTCGTAGAACCCGTCGCCGCCGGTCAGCAGCTCGTGCACCTTCTGCAGGAACAGTCCCGACTCGGCGCCCTGGATGATGCGGTGGTCGTACGTGGAGGTGATCTCCATGACCTTGCTGATGCCGAGCTCGCTGAGCGTCTCGGCATCCATCGCCTGGTAGGCCGCCGGGTAGTTGATCGCGCCGGTGGCGATGATCGTTCCCTGTCCCATCATCAGCCGTGGCACCGAGGCGATCGTGCCGATCGTGCCGGGGTTGGTCAGCGTGATGGTCGTGCCGCTGAAGTCGTCGGGTCCGAGCTTGCCGGTGCGCGCCTTGTAGACGAGGTCCTCGTAGGTCTCGAAGAACTGCCGGAAGGTCATCCGGTTGGCGCCCTTGATGCTCGGCACGACGAGCGAGCGGCCGCCGTCGGGACGCTCGAGGTCGATCGCCAGACCGAAGTTCACATCCCCCCGCTCGACGAGATACGATTTGCCGTCGGTCTCCAGGAAGCTGTTGTTGAGCGACGGGAAGCGCGCGATCGCACGGACGATCGCCCAGCCGATGATGTGCGTGAAGCTGAGCTTGCCCTCGTCGACCGCCTTGAGGTAGCCGTTGACGAGCGTGCGGTTCTCCTCCAGGAGCTTCACCGGGATCTCGCGGAACGACGTCGCCGTCGGCACCGTGAGACTCATCGCCATGTTCTGCGCGATCTTCAGCGACACGCTCCTGAGCTCGCGCGCGCCCTCGGGCACGGGCACTGCCGCGCGCGGGCCGGCCGGCTTCGACTCCGGCGTCGTCTGCGCGGCTGGCTGCGCGGTCGCGGCGGGCGACGAGGCTGCCGGCGGAGGCGCGGCGACCTGGCCGTTGGGACCGGGGGCGCCGTTGCTCGGCGGAGTGCCGGCGGGAGCCTGCTGGGTCCCGGCCGTGCCGCTCGCCGCCGGTGCGCTCGCCGCCGGTGCGCTGGCCATCGGCGTGCTCGCCGTCGGCGCGACGAGATCCGCGGGGATCTCATCCGACGTCGGGTCGTACTTCGCGAAGAACGCCTGCCAGGTCGGGTCGAACGACCCCGGATTTCTCAGGTATTCGTAGTAGAGATCGTTGATGTAGGCGGCATTCAGCCCAAACGTGCTCATAGCGTTCGCCCCCGGCCGGGCGGATCTGTAATCGGACGATGTTCCTCGAGGCGGGTGTCGGTGATCGCTCCAGCCCGCGCCGAACGGGAAGGGACGCTGGGGGAGGTCACCGGACAAACGGCACAATTTAACGGACAGTCCAGACTCGGCGCGTGATCCATTACAGATCGTGATACTCGACGAGCCGATAGGCGCCGGTCCTCGACTCGTCGACGAAGACGAACTCGCGGCTCAACAGCGTCCGGCCCTGCCGCGACAGGCGGTAGGTCCACACTTCGCGGGGATAGGAGTTCGGCTGCATGCTGCGGTCGACCTCGGTCGGCGCGCCGTAGAGCATGTAGATCTTTCCGCGATCGGTGAACGCGCCATCCTTCTGTCCGATGCTCCGGAAGTTGAACAGCGCGTAGTCGACGCGCCGGTAGTACTCGGCCATGGCCTCGTTGAACTCGGTTCCCGGCGTCGGGTCGCGCTCGGCCCAGAAGCGCTCCAGCGCGCGCGTCTGGCGCTCGGTGTTGCCGGTCGTCAGCGAGTCGATGGCCTCGTCACTGGCGATCGGGTAGAGCGAGCGGATCGCGTAGCTCGTCTTGCTGAGTGAGACCGGCTGGTCGATCCACCGGAGTCGGAAGCGGACGCTGTCGGTGACCGAGCCGTGTCCGGAGCCGAAGGTCAGCATCAGCAGGTAGTCGCCCTGGGCGAGATCGTCGATGCGCGCGTCGATGATCGCG
>Ga0247823_10001014_pt1 | contig 23760 bp, 20 predicted proteins | sample 13C_PalmiticAcid_2_FD_192426 | JGI IMG/M metagenome (GOLD analysis project Ga0247823, IMG submission 192426) | Soil microbial communities from agricultural site in Penn Yan, New York, United States - 13C_PalmiticAcid_Day30 | ecosystem: Environmental > Terrestrial > Soil > Agricultural land... | reverse complement strand
CCACCGTTTTGCCGCAGTGGGCGCGGTAGATATCTCCGGGGAGCACCGCGGAACCCGAATTCATATTCTCGGCCGAGGCCACGATGGCCATCACGCGGTAGGGCACTTTGAGCGAGGCGATCGCGGTCATGGCGCCGATCACCGAAGCCGCACCGCTCATGTCCATCTTCATGGCTTCCATGCCGGGGGCGGGTTTGAGGCAGACGCCGCCAGTGTCAAAGGTCACGCCTTTGCCCACGAGAATCAGCAGGGGAGCGTTTTTCTTGCTCAGGTTGTGTTCCATCACGATCATGCGGGGCGGGTTGATGCTGCCCTTGCCGACCGTCAAAATTCCGTTGAAGCCTTCGCTCTTGAGTTTCTTCTCATCGAAAACCTTCACGCCAAAACCGTACTCTTTGCCGAGCGCTTGGGCGCGCTTGGCGAGGAGCTCAGGGTAGAGGTCCCCACCGGGAATGTTTTGCATGTCGCGGGTGACGTAAACGGCTTCGATGAGCTGGCTGACGCGTTCGATGATCTTCGCGCCCTGGGCTGCGCTCAGCTTGGTGGACACAAAGCGAATCGAGACGGGCTCTTTCTTCTTGGCCTTTTCGGATTTGGTTTTGTACTCGTCGAAGCTGTAGAGACCGCCGGCGATGCCGATGGCGAGCATCTCTAGGGTCGTCTCCAGGCCTGCGGCGCCACTGGCGTGGGGGCGTTTGGCGAAATCAACAGGGGCGTCTTTACCCTTACCGCTGCCTGGGCTCTGCTGAAAGGAGTCGACGTAGAGGTCGAGCGAGCGGACTTTGTCTTTTTTGAGGGCCGAAGCCACTTTGCCGCCCAAATCGAGCAGCGATTCGGCGTTGCAGTCCTTGGGGCTACCGACACCGATGGCGTAGAGCGAGTCGTGGGTCACGAAACCGTGGCGCAGCGATTCGGAGAGGTCAGCAAAGTAGAAGGCCGAGCCGAAGCCGCCTTCGAAGCGGTATTTTTTCTCGAGGGTCGCGGCGAGAGCGGAGATCTTGGTGCCTTTGACGTTTAGCGAGACGCCCGTTTTGGCGTCGCCGTTTTCTTTGGTGAAGCCGAGCGCGAGGGCTTCGGCGCCAGCGCCCAATTTTTCTAGATCTTTGACGGCAACAAATTTCAGGTTGACTTGAACTCTCATGCGGGACTCCTTAAGATTAACTATAGGTATTAGTTGAGGGTCGAGAGATTCTCATATCTTTGGGGGGCCATCAAGGCGAGTTCATGAGAAGTTTTATGTTGAATGTTGCGACGGCGCTGAAAAAGATCTCGCCGGGCTTTGGGATTCCCGCCGCGATCCTGATTGCCCTCTTCTTTAGGCCCGAGGGCGGGCAAATGTCCTTTGACCATTTTTACCTGCCGCTGGGTTCGGTGCTGATTTTACTCGGACTTTACCTGCGCATCTGGGTGCGCGGTTACGTGCGCGAAGAGGGTTTTGTGGTCGACGGCCCCTACCGTTATGTGCGCAACCCGGTGGAACTCGGCACCCTGCTGCTTTACCTGGGGGTGTGCATCGCCCTGGCTCTTGTGTGGTGGCAGCAACTCATCGTGCTGGGCTGCACTCTGGTTTATTTTGAAACCATCGCCATCACCAACGAAGAAGAGATGCGTCGGGCGCTTGGCGACCGTTTTGAGCGCTACCGCAGTCGCGTGCGTCGCTGGTTCCCCTCGCGCTATCCGGGCATGAACCGCAGTGGTGTGAGCTTTTCGGTGACGCGCGGAATTCTGCGTGAGCGAGATTTTCTGATGTTCCTGATGGTGCTCGTGCTCTGCCTCAGCATCAAACGCGGCTTAGTTGGTTAATTGCCGCGCGGATTTAAGAGAGGGTTCCTATTAAAAACGGAAACCCAGGCCTGCGCTCACGAGCACCCAGGCCTGCGGGTTGTTGTAAAAGCGAAAACCCAGACGCATCAGCGTCAAGGGCGCGAGCGGCACGATGATGCCGCTGCCTAAGTAAATGCCTACATAAGATCCCGAATCGGTGGCGCAGCTCGCCGGTATGCATGTGCCGTCGGCTTTGCGGTCGACGTCGAGATTGAAGCGCGAATAGTGCAGGCCCACGTCGAAGAAGGCGTTAAAGAGAGCCGAGTTGATCTCGTGGCGATAGCCCCCGTCGACCGTCCACGCCCAATCGCCTTCTTTGCTGTGGTAAAGGGCGGAAACCGTCACCGAGCTGGGCCCTTCGAGGGCGAGGCCCGCCTGTACGCCGTAGGTGTTGAGCAGGCCATCGGCCCCGTAGATGTCGTAGGGAAGGTTGATGCCGATGAGGGGGGCGATTTCGAGCGTATAGCTCGCGAGCGTGGTGCCGCCGCCACCGCCTGAGGACGCGGCGCTAGCCGCTGCGCCCCATAGCGTCGCAGCGACAAGTGTCAGCCAGCGTCGCGCAAGGTGTTGTCTGCGAACCTTCATCGTATTCAGTGTATCACCTTGGCATGATTTTTAGTAAGGTGCCATTTTGATGGCAGCCCAGCTTCTTAGAATTGACGACATTTCGTTTCGGCTTTGGAAGAACACTCGCGGCAGCAAAAATCCACCGCGCGGTTATCTGTGGATCAACCACGGACTCGGAGAACACTCCGGGCGTTACGAAAGTCTGGCCGAATTCATGACCACCTTTGGTTGGGACGTTCTCGCGCCCGACCAGCCGGGTCATGGCCTGACCAAGGGATTCAAAACCCACGCCAAGCTCCTCGCTCCCGATGAAACTCTGAAGATTTTTAACGGGCTGATGCCAAAGCTCTTGCAGACCCCCGAGGTCGGCGAAGGTTCTTATTTTTTGAAGGCTCCGAAAATCCTCTGCGGACACAGCATGGGAGCGCTGCTCTCGGCGCTCTGGCTATGCGCCGAGAATCCCCCCATGGAGGGCTTTGAATGGAAATCGGCCTTCTTGGCGGCGCCGCCGATACGCTTGCGCATGAAAGTGCCTGCATGGAAGCTGGCCCTTGCTACGGGCCTTGAGAAGATCGCCCCCGATCTCATCATCGGCAACGAAATCGACACGGCCTTTCTTTCCATCGATGCGGCCAACCGAGCCGAATACGATGCCGATCCGCTCGTGCACGGCAACGCCTCGCCGCGCCTTTTCTGGGGCATTCGCCGCGGTGCCGATCGCGTGATGGCGCGGGCACGTATGATCGAAGTGCCTCTTTGTCTGGCCGTCGCCAAACACGATCCCGTCGTGGAAGCCGATGCGGTACGCGAATTTTTTGATCGCGTGAATACGCATAAAAAGTACCTAGAATTTCCGATCTCGAAGCATGAGATCTTTAACGACGTCGAAAAGAAATTGGTCTACGACGCTTTCCTCAAGTGGTGCTCTCAATGACAAAAGTCTCTCAGTCCAATCTCCAAACCCTCCTCGCAGATCTCAAGAATCACGCTCTCATTCGCGGCAAGGACATCGTCCTCGCGAGTGGTCAGAAGTCCGATTATTACGTGAATTCCAAACGCATCACGCTGCATGGCGAGCGCCTCTTGAACCTTTCGCACGTGATCTTTGAATGGCTCACTTCGCATGGCCATTCGCCTTCGCACCTCGCCGGAGTTTCGGTAGGGGGCGACCCGATCGTGTCGGGCGTTGCCCTTGTGGCGGCCCAAAAGAAAGTGCCCATGTCGGTACTCCTCGTGCGCAAAGAGAAGAAGGCACACGGCGCGACCACCGGCAAGGCGGTTGAGGGCGATGATCCCGAACACGTGACGTCTTGCTGGCTGCTCGAGGACGTCGTCTCCACGGGCGGTTCCTCGCTGAAGGCCGCCAAATTTTTGGCCGAAGAAGGATACCGTCTCGACGGCATCCTCTGTCTTCTCGACCGCGAAATGGGCGGCGTGCAGCACTTGGCGGCGGAGCTCGGCATCCCCGTACACGCGCTTTTCCGGGTTAAAGAGGTTTTGTAGCTGTTATAGAACGTGGTTTTCATTGGTCCGCAGATAGCGCCACGTAAAAATCCCGAATAAACTGAAGGGAATGCTGCGGGTTTTGGCAACTTTGATTTTGGTGGGCTCCTTTGCGGGATGTTCTGTTTTTGATTCGCAATCGTCGCGTGGCGCTTACGAGCGCTACGTTTGGTCCAAGCTCCAGGACAAGTCGCTCGTGGCCGAGGGCACCAGCCTTATCAACGTGCGCTGGTTCGTGATGCGCAAAGAATACTTCGATCAGCGACGTGCGGTCTTGGGCTTTGAAGACAGCTTGGGTGCCGAATTCACCGCCAACCAGCGTCCGCTGGTGCTCGTGGCCCTGCAGATGAAGCCCAGCGCCAGTTATGGAAAATCGGACTTTCGCGTGTTTTGGAACGAGACTGAGCTCACTCAGGTGCGCGAGATCGCTAGCGTGCTCGAACTGCGCTCACTCTATTCGTTTGCTTATCCGTTTCACCGACTCTTTTTGTACCAGCTACCTCAGGGAACCGACGACGGCGGCCTGAGTAGCGAGACCTTGGGCAAGCTCTCGATCCTAAGCCCCTGGGGGCGCATCGAAGATCAGGAACGTAACTAGCTATGAAAAAACCACCTCCACCAAAGACGAAACCCTCCGGCAAGAAACTTTCGATTTCCTTCATGGGAGGCATCCCGCTGCGCTTGCAGCTCTTTGGCCTCATCATCGGATTCATTGTGGTGGTGAGTCTCGTGTCCTTCAATACGAGCTACCAGTTCATTCTCAACGACAAGGAATCCTCGCTGCGCGAGCTGCAACTGCTACGCGTGGAACAAGTCCGATCCAAAGTCGAGTCGCGCATCGAAATCCTTAAGGGCCAGGTGCTCGAATCGGGCCTGCGCTTGGTCGACTCGACCCGCGCCAAACCTGAACTCGACGTCAACGAATGGCAATACCTCGTGGCCGACACTCATCGCTGGATTTCGCCCGCGACGCTCGCCGAACAAGTGCCGCAGCAGGCCCAGGCAGCCGCACCACTCGCCTTTGAACTGAGCGCCGACAAGGAATGGGTGCTCTGGTCGCAGCAACTCGAAGTCATCACGGGCGCTTCGCGCCGCTCGGTGGCCGTGCAAGCCAAATTCCGCTCGTCGCTCATCTTCAAGAGCATTGCGGAATTCCAAGAGGGCGGTCTCGACGTGGTGATGGTACGTCGCAATGGTCCCAACTCTTATGATTTGATCTGGGGCAAAGAGAGCGCGCTCGAAAAGATCCTCGCCGTCGATAAGGTCGACGCCTCGCTGCTCGCCCAAGTCTCGGAACTCGGCTCGCGCGAAGTGATGCTGGGCGATGATCCTCTTTATCTCGCTTGGGGTTCTGCCCAGGCCACGCCCTGGACAGTGGTCTCAGCAGTGCCGCAGTCGACGCTCGTTGCCGGTCTTTCGTACCTCGTGGCGAACCAAGGTTTTTGGGTGATCGTGATCGTGCTGCTCGCTGTGATCGTGTCGATATGGTTTGCGCGTCGTTTTTCGAAACCCATCGAGATTCTCGTGGAAGCTTCGCAAAGCCTCGAGACCGGTGACTTCTCAACCCGCGTCAGCCCGGGCGGCCCCACAGAGCTTCGCTCTCTCGGCGCGGCCTTCAATCACATGGGTCAATCGCTCGAAGATCGCGAAGCCGCGCTGAAGTCGGCTCAGGACGCGCTCATTCAAAACGAAAAGCTCGCCGCTGTGGGCACGCTCTCAGCAGGCATCGCGCATGAAGTGAAAAACCCGCTCGCAGGTATTTTGGGCAACGCGGATCTTCTTGCGGCGGCACTGGAGACTTCGGGTGCTCCGGCCAAAACCGCGCAGTATGTAGAGACCATTCGCAAAGAAACCAAGCGCTGCCGCGAAATCGTTGACTCGCTGATGCGCTTTTCGCGCCAGGAGTCTTCGTCGGCCGACAAGGCCGAAGTGGATCTCGAACTCGTCGCTTGGGATGTGGTGAACCTCGTGGAGCACTCGCTCAACATGCAGGGCTTCCGTCTCGAAAAGCAATTCTCCGACGACGTGCCGGTGGTGCTGGGTGTGGCAAACCAAATTCAGCAAGTGCTGCTGAACATGGTTCAAAACGCCGGCCATGCGATGGAATCTACCGACGGCAAGACGATCGTCATTGGGGTCGATGGCTTTGCCTCGCTCGACGCGGCTCCCGCCGGATCCTTTATCGCACTCGACCAGGGCACGATCCAAGGGCCTGTGGCCCGCGTTTGGATTCGCGACGAAGGCACGGGCATGAGTCCCGAAATTCAGCGCCGTATCTTTGAACCCTTCTTTACGACCAAGGAAGCGGGCAAAGGCACGGGCCTTGGGCTCGCGGTGACGATGGGGATTCTAGGTGATCACGGCGTGCGGCTCTCTATCGAATCGGCCGTCGGTGCCGGTACGACCTTTTACATGGACTTCGGAGCTGTGGGCCCGCGCAGTGAAGCGGTGCTCGAGAAGATTGCGCAAAAACGCCAAAAGGCGAGCGGTGGCGCCGAGAGCGCCTTCGACGTGGGCGCTTCGGCGGCTCGGGCAGAAAATGTGCTCGCCGAGAGCCAGATGCCTGAGCACGACATCGCAGCCCATCTCGGCGCCGATGTGGATCTCGGAGTCATGGGCGACGACAAACCCATCAGCATTTTTGAAGATCCGGCCGCGATGAGCGAAATCGCCGGTGGCGCTGGTCCCGAAAAAACGGTCACCAACTTTTCTGTACGCAAGCCCAAACTGAAAGGATAAGGACACGTGAAGGATCCCGAAATCAATCCGAGTGAGTTCGACATTTTGGTCTGCGACGACGAGTCGTCGATTCGTTCGATGCTCGGCGAAGCGCTTTCGGGTTGGGGATTCAACGTGCAAACCGCACCAAGCGGTGAAGCTGCGTTGGAGCACATTGCCGCTGGCCACGTGCCGCACGTGGTGCTCACGGACATCCGCATGGGCGGCATGACGGGCATTCAACTCGCCGGACACATCAAAAAGATTTCCGAAGAGATCGAAGTTGTGATCATGACCTCGCACGGCTCCTTTGACACCGCCGTTCAGGCCATGCGCCTTGGCGTCTACGATTATCTCTCAAAGCCTTTTGACGACATTCGCGACGTGCGCACCGTGATTTCGCACGTGTGCAAGCGTATCTACATGCGCTTTTACACCGAGTATCTGGTGCGTGAGCTCGAGCAAAAGAACAAAGAAACCACGCTGCTCGCCGAAACGGGCGAATCACTTGGTGAGTCTCTCGACATCAACAAAGTGATGAATGTGGCCTGCGAGCGCATCTCGCTCGCGTTTGGCAACGCGCCCACGGCCTTTTTTCAGTTTTCGCCCAAAGAGTCGTGCCTGCGCATGCGCTACCGTCACCCTGAAGCGTTTTTAGATGGCGTTGAGCTGAGCATCCCCGTGGACGCCGCGGAAAATGAAATTGAATCTGCTCTGGCGCATATTCGCGAAAACCATGTCTTCGGTGAAACACTAAGAGATATTCTTGGCTCGGACCCTGCCACTGCGAACCGCTACGAATTTCGAACCTCTTCGCTCAAGCCTCGCGGCATTCCCCAAGGTGTCTTTTGCGTGTTCTGGCCCATTGGCGAAGAGTGGGGCGAGGGGCACGATCTGCTGCTCCAGCGTTACACGCAGCTTGTGGGCACGAGCTTTGAAAATGCCCTGCTGCACGCCAAAGTTCTCTCCGCCTCGATTCGCGATGGCCTTACGGGTCTTTTCAACGTGCGACACTTTAAAGAGCGCATGGGCACGGAGCTGCGCCAGCTTGAGCGTCTCAAGAGTCCGTCGAGTTTTATCTTTTTCGACGTAGACCATTTCAAAAAGTACAACGACACCAATGGCCACCCGGCCGGCGACGAGGTGCTGCGCACCATGGGCGCGTTGCTCAAGAAGTTTTTCCGCACCACGGACATCGTGGCTCGCTATGGTGGTGAGGAGTTCGTCGTGGCGATGCCGCACACACCGCTCGCCTCCGCTCTCAAAAAAGCCGAAGCCTTTCGCAAGCTCATTGAAGAAACCCCCTTCGCTCACGGTGAAAAGCAGCCGCTGGGCAAGGTTACGGTATCGATCGGCGTCTCCGAGTACCCCTCGCACGGCGCGAACCTCGATGCCGTCCTGAAAGCGGCCGACGACGCCCTCTACGAAGGCAAAAAGGCGTCACGCAACGTGGTGGTCTCAGCCAAGGCCGACCCCTCGTACATCAAACCGTTTTGAAAAGAACCTAGTTCCTTAACCCGCTACCTGAATATGGCACCTCAAGGTACGGGGTTAAGGTAGCGGGTTAAGGAACTAGGTTCTTATTAGATGTCCATGCCGAGGCCGAGCTGGAGGCCCCAGCCGGCGGTGTTGTGCTCCGAGCGGTTGAGGGTTTCGTCTTTCTCGGAGTTGATCCAGCGCTCGATCACGAGCTCGGGGCCAAAAGTGAAGTACATATAATCGTGGATGTAGCGCTTGAGCGTGGCCGAGAATCCGAGCGCGGGGCTCATGAAGCTCGGTGCGCCAGTGGCCACGCGTTGGGACATTGAGAGTAGGGGAAACATCACGCGCGTTGAAAAGCGCGCCGTCCACTTGGTCGACCAACTCTGCCATAGCCAGTCGGCTCCCAGCGTGAGGCCCGCAAGGCGCACTGGTGTTTCGACCGCTTGTTGAGAGCCAAAGCCCGCCGAGAAATCATCGCTGATTTGGTGGTACTGCTTTGTAAAAAGTCCCGCGCGCAAAAAGAGCGAGTTGGGCTTGGGGATCAAATCCGTTCGGTAGAGCAGGCTCAGTGAGAACATCTGCTCGAGGTGGTCGTCGGTGTTGTAGTTTGAGAGCATGTTGTGCAGACGATAGCGGTTTTTGAAGGCCTCGGCGCGCAGCTCGATGCCATAGGGATCGAAGTAATCGTTGCGAGCGGTGATGCCAAAACGCAGGGAGTCCTCTGCCCAAACTTTGTTCGAGCCCAGCGTATGGTTGGCCTGAAATTTGGAGCCAAAGAGCGGCCCGAAAAAGCCCTCGAGGCTCGTGCCGCTGCCGCGGCTCGCTTCGCCTAGGGGATCTTCTTCAGCGCGGATCACAATGTTGGAATCGACGCTCGACTGCGCGTTGAGCTGGTCGGTGACGGTGAGCTGGTAGCGGCCGGGTGGCAGTGCGGGCAGCGGAACGTCTTCGTCGCTCGGCGAAAGGTCGCGCGTTTCGAAGTGCTTTTGGCCGTCGATAGCCTTGATCACAAAGGTGGTGTTTTGAGCTTGGTAGAGGCGTTTGAGCATCAGACGTGTGCGGCGATATGCCGGAATCACGTCGTTGTTCTGCGGACGTACAAATTCGGCGCCCTCTTGCGTGTTGGGTTCGATGATGAGCGCCACCGCTTGGCTCGTGGAGATCACCTTTTTGCCAAAGATCACCGTTACCTGGGCGCGCCACGAACCATAGGGAAGTTCGGTGGTCAGAAAAGGGTTGTGCGTTTTGAACTCGAGCGTTTTGCCCTTGCTCGAGATGCTCAGTTCGTAGCGGGTGGCGCCGGCGACGGGCTTCCAGCGAAATAGGATCGCCGTTTTAGGGGTGGGCGACTCGACCTTGGTTTGGTCGCTGGGTTCGATAAAGCTCGTCTCGGTGGTGGAGGTGATCATAAGCTCGCGCGGCGCGGACCACTCGCGCGAGGCGGAGTTCGTGGCGTCTGAGAGTCGGTAGCGCAAGAAATAACTGCCCGGCGGCAGGTTCCCCTTGAGAGTGGCCGTGGTGCTGTAGTCCTGATCGACGAGCGCTTTGCTCGCGAATCCTGGATCGGTGGCGATTTCGTATTCGAGAGGGTTTTGCGCGCTCACAGTTTCGCCGCTCGGGCTGAGCACGAGTTGCCACTCGAGGGCGAGTGCCGACTTCGAGGCGATGGAGAGAATGAGGAGTCCGACCAGCTGCCCGTAGCGCATGTGTTTTATATTACACGAGTTGTACGAACATGAAACATGTTGCACCTTCCCATAATTTGCTCCCCGACAGCGTTTCCGGGGTGTGAGTGACGCTCGGATTGGTTATCGTGTAGGCATGATTGCCTATCCCGAGTGGATCTCCCCGAACGTTGTAAGTTTTTCGCTGCCCTCGGGCGGTGAGTTTGCGATCCGCTGGTACTCGGTGATGTACCTGGTGGGCTATATCCTGGGTTTTTTTATCTTTCGCAAACGTGTGCGAGAGGGGCTTTTTAGAATCTCCGAAGAGGCGCTCGATTCTTTCATCTCGCATCTCATCATCGGGATGCTCATCGGGGCACGCGTTTTTTATGTGCTCTTTTACAATTTCAACGAATACGCGAGCGATCCGACGCAGATCTTCGCCATTTGGAAGGGCGGCCTCTCCTTTCACGGCGCCGCCGTGGGCATGACCGTCGGATGCTGGCTCTTTGCGCGCAAAAACAAAGTTTCGTTCTTTGAAGTGACCGACGCGATGGCTCTTGCGGCCGCGCTCGGAGTTTTCTTTGGACGTTGGGGGAACTTTATCAACGGTGAGCTCTACGGTCGCCCTACAGACGTGGCTTGGGGAATGATATTCCCCACCGATCCGCATGAGATGATTCGTCACCCCTCGCAGATCTATCAGTCTCTGACCGAAGGGCTGCTGCTCTTTATCATTTTGTGGAATTTGCAGAAGTGGGCCCTTAAAAATAACCGTTACCGCCCGGGTCTCATCGGAGGATCTTTTCTCGTGGGCTACGGCGTTTTTCGATTTCTGGTGGAATACACGCGCGAGCCGGACGCCCAGCTCGGGCTTCTGCTTGGCGGATTCTTTTCGATGGGACAGATCCTTTGCTTTTTCACGGCTTTGGCCGGATTCATTGTCTTGATGTACACGCAGAAGACCCAGCCGGTGCTCGTGCCCACCATCAAGGCTAAAGAGGCAAAAAATCAGAAGAAATAGTTGGGGGCTTTATTGACGAGCCCCCCAGCAATTAGTAACCCTTAACGACCAACAAAAAAGTGGTCCTGTAGCTCAGTTGGTAGAGCAGAGGACTGAAAATCCTCGTGTCGGCGGTTCGATTCCGCCCGGGACCACCACTTTTGATCTTCCTAAAAATCACCCATTCACGGTCAACGTTTTCCCGGTCTCCACACCGAGGATCGAACGCACGTAGGTTTGTGCGACTTTCTCGCCGGGCACAGGAACGAAGCCCGGAAAGAAGGGGCCGTAAACCGGCATCGACTCCACGAGCACTGTGGGGCTCACCACGTTGATACGCAAACCTTTGGGCAACTCCGCTGCGGCGGCCATCACAAAGCCCTCAATGGCGCGGTTCACGGTGGATGCGGCCACACCCGCAAAGATCGGGGCTTCGCTCAAGATGCCCGAGACCAAGGTGAAAGAGCCTTTTTCACGGATATAAGGGAGCGCCTCTTGCACCAGGTGCACTTGACCCATGAGCTTGCTCGAGAGGCTCAAGTTCCATTCGTTGGTGCCCAGCTTTTCGAAGGGCGCGAAGGCCACATCTCCTGCGGCGTTTACCACGGCGTCGAAGGCGCCGATCTTTTCAAACAGCGCTTTTACCGAGTTGCGGTCTTCGATTTTGACTTGGTGCTGACCCCTGCTTTTGCCTACGCGAATCACTTCGTGGCCCAGGCCCTCGAGGGTCTGAGTAACTTTTTTTCCGATGGTTCCTTCGGCTCCGATAACGACAATCTTTTTCATTTTCTATCTCCTCATGTTGTGGGGGCTTTGGTTTGTGTGCCCCTCTGATACCTCTAATTCTATAAAGACAATGGACGCGGATAAACCGCTGATATAGGACGTATTGTCAACATATGAAGACAATCGGCGAGTATCCCTGGAACTACGACGACCTCATGGCCTTTCACACCGTCGCGCGTGAGGGCGGTTTTACGGCCGCGGCCAAAAAGCAAAACCTCTCCAAAGCGCTGCTCTCTAAGCAAGTGCTGAGGCTCGAAGCGCAGCTGCGCGTGCAGCTTTTTTTGCGCACCACGCGCTCGCTGCGCATGACCGAAGCTGGCCAAGAGCTCTTTAAAGCCACCGCGCAAATTCACGACTTGGCGCAGGCCGCGCGCGTGCAACTGCGCTCGCTTGCGAGTCCGCTCGAGTCGCGTGCTCGCATTGCGATGCCTGTTTCGTTTGGGGAATACTTTGGTCCGAGTTTTTTGTCGCAAACGCAAAAGTCCATGCCGGGTTTGCAGCTCGAGATCGACGCCGCCAACGAGGTGGTGGATCTCTTCAAGGGCAATGTGGATTTCGCTCTGCGTGTGGCTGAGGATCATCATCCCGATCTCATCGCCAAATATCTAGGCCGAATGCGCGACGTGGTTTGCGCTTCGCCCGCCTTCATCGCCGCCAATCGCGGTGATTACGAGGACGTGCACGCGATGGAGAGACTGGAGTGCATCCAGCACAGCATGCATCCCGAATGGAACGTGTGGAATTTGATTCCGCGCAAGGTTTCTAAAAAATCACCGGCCGCGGAGTCCATCAAGGTGCGCACCCACGGCCGGCTTTCGTGCAATCAATACTCGGTGATTCACGCCCTCTGTGTGGCGGGCAAGGGCATTGCGCGCATGCCCTATTACATGGCCGAGCACGACATCAAGCAGGGCCGCCTCGTGCATTTGCTCGAAGATTACGAGATCTCCACGCACCGCCTGTACCTCGTGTACCTGAAGCCCATGTACGCCACTCAGAGACAAGAAACGCTCAAGCGCGAGATCCTCGAATGGTTTCACTCGCGCCGAGACGTTTTGGCAAATTCCGAAGGCTAACTAATCGCACTCGATATCGATATTTGCCGATCGCCCCTTGCCGCCGCCCAGCACGTCACGGTTGTTGTGGTGCAGCTTCAAGCTCAAGTAACTCGTTTCGTCCATGCGCGAAGACAGGGTCTCGGTCGTGAGACCGTCGGGAGTCAGCACTGTGATGCGCAAGTCGGGGTGATGGAGCTCGAAGTAGGGCAGACGGGCAAGTACTAGGTAAAAGTAGCGCCGCTGCCTGGCTTCGTCCTTCGACGCCGATGCGAGTCGGTACTCTTCGTCGCTTGCAGGGATGATCTCGCCCTCGTCCCCGAATCGATAATAGTGTCGACTGCGATTTTCACCTTCGTAGTGGATTAGCGTTTTGTCGCGCAAGATCCGAGGGTAGCCGTGTTTGTCGAGCTCGTTCGAAGTGATCGACGTCTCGACTCTGCAGTAAATGTGCTCGGCACGCGCGGCGCCAGCGAAAGCGAATAGGGACATGATAAAGGCATAAGTTTTCATAAGAACCTCTGTAAAATTAGAGTGATGTTGAAGGTGGCGGGTCAAAACGAAGGGGTGACCCGGCCCCGGAATTCCTGAGCGCTAGCTGCGCCAAGTTTTGAAAAAGAGAAATTCCGAAAGCGATTTCACCTTGATGAGTTTAGGTGAGCCATTTGCGAATGGTACTTAATCTTGCTTAAGTCCAGAGACTCGCCGCGTTAGGATGCGGCGTCCCCCTGATCTTGCGTCTTGAAAGCCCTCCAAAACGGATTAAAAGTAGCCATTCCACCTATAGGGCCAAGGTAGCACAGCGGTAGTGCACCGCTTTCGTAAAGCGGGGGTCGTGGGTTCGATTCCCATCCTTGGCTCCATTTGTGATTTTCCGCCCTTGTTGGCAAAACTTCACCCACTTCGAATTGACCTCCACTCTTAGCCTGCTAGACCGAGGGCATGAAAAAATACACTTTCGTCGCACTGATGGCTTTTGGCGCTTCGACACTCGCAAGCGCGAAACCCCTAAGCGCCGAGCAAAAGCTCGTCGTGAAAGATCTTATTCAAGAATTCCGCACCGTTTTTGAAACGCTCTCCGAAGTTCGCCTCAAAGGTGAGTCGGGCGCGCTCTACCTGGGTCTCGAAGAAACCGAGAAGAGCGAGAGCATGGCCGAGCAAATGCGTCGCTGCGAATCGGAGCATTCTCCCGATGACGACGACATTTACCTCAGCACGGGCGAACACAAATTGAACTACGAGCTCTTCGGCGACAAGTGCCCGATGAAACTCAAGGCCAAAGGCCTCCTCAACACCGTCAAAGGGGAACCCAAGGGCAACGGATCGCTCAAGATCGATGGCGAGATCGGCTTTGAAGTCACCAGCGCAAAATTCCAAGCACTCACCGACTTGAAAAAAGGCAACCTCGTGGCCGCGGGCTCTTCCAAGCACGACACCAAGCTTAGCGAAGGCGCGGGCGGCTTGTCGGGCAAGTTCACGAGCGTCAAACACGGCGAAGTGGGCTTTGCTGGCAACGCCAAGGCGAAGATCGAAGGCGGAAAACTTTGGCAAGATCGTCGCAGTGGTGAGGCCACCTCAGAGATCAAGTTCACCTTCAAGGATTTCAGCTTTGAGCTGAAGGTCGACATCAAGGGCGCAACCCTGGCAGACGACGGCAAGGGGCCGCAAGTCGAACCCGATTACTCCAAGAACTTCACTTATTATGTGAACGGCGAAAAGGTCTCGCGCGAGAAGCTGCTGAACGAATACTTCCCCAAGATCGTCGTCGACGAGATCGAAGACGGTTGGCCGGCGATGTCGTTTCATGACGCGCTCAAACACGGTCACAACCCGTGGATTCACTACGAATAGCGTCAAAGAGAGTCCTCACGCACATTGTTCAGGTCTGAGCCCTGTAACGTGTTAACATGGTGGCATGAGCATACGTCGCCGTGAGGACCACTCCAAACTAACGTTTTTTAAACGTACCATTGCGGCGCAAACCCACGGCCTGACAGCCCTCGTGGCGCTCGCGGGACTCCTCGTGCTCGCGCCCGTCGCTTACCGATCAGGAGCGCTGCATTTTTGGGGCACCGTGATTTTCGGTGTGACGGCGGTGCTCGTGTTTGCCGTGTCGTCGACGTACCACTTTTTGCACGACGGTTATGAAATCACGCCTGCGCTCACCCGCCGTCTCGAGATGCTCGATCAGTTTTCGATTTATCTTTTTATCGCCGGCACCTACACACCCTTTCTCATCAACGTGATCGCCTCGCCTTGGCGCGAGATCCTGATGGTCTGCGTGTGGCTTATGGCGCTCTTCGGAATTTTTTACACGGCCTTCCGCCACAAGCTTCCCCTATGGGCGCAGACGAGAGTCGTTTACACGGGCGTCTTTGTGCTGATGGGCTGGACGCTGATCGTGCGCGTGGGTGAAATTTATGCCAAACTTCCGAGCGTGGCGCTCGCGTTCTTTGTCGCCGGCTCGCTCGCCTACTCAGTGGGCGCCGTGGTTTACGCCACCAAGCGGCCCAAGCTTTTCGAAGGCCTATTCGGCTTTCACGAGCTGTGGCACGTCTTTGTGACACTCGGCTTTGTGTGCCACTACGCGATGATCGGCTATTTCTATTTTTAGATGCTATTGATGCTCTAGGGTGTAGACGTTTTTGATCTTGAGCGGCGCCCCCGTGCCCGAAAGGCTCAGGCGCAGCGTTGTGTATTGACCGGCGTTCTTAATGTTAAAGACAGTTCGCGCGTCGGAGATGGCGACGACCTTGGTGTAGCTCGCCTCACCGCGCGCCGCTTCGACCCAAGCCGAACCGTTCCAGCGCTCTAACAGCCAGTCTTGGCTCGGGATGTTGTCCGTGCCGTTGTAAGCGCGCACGTAAATCGCAGGGTTCGCGCTGGAGATATAAACCTTGGTCGCATTGGGCACGTCGATGTCGCTGAGCACGCCGAGTGAAATGGGGTTGTAGAGCGGATCGCCGTAGATCTGCGAGGTGATCGAGCGGTCTTCTTGGCGCAGCAGCGCCTTGGAGAGTGGATAACCGTTGAAGAAGTTCTTTAGTCCCTTCATGCTGCGGTTAAAACCCCAACCCCAATCGATGTAGTGACCATCGTTACCCCACCAGGCCACGGCGCCAAAGCGTTCGATCATCACCGAATGGTAAGAGCCTTCGGCAAAGTTGTCAGTGTTGTCTTCTACGGCAAAGGAGCCCTGATCCGCGGCAAGCAGATGCGTGCCCGAGTTGGTGTGCACGATTTCGACGCCGTCGATATCAAAGAAGCCTTTCATGGTTTTTTCGCCGCGAATCGCAAATTCGATAGAGCGCAGGGTTTTTCCACTCGTGAGACTCGAGAGGTTGATGGTCTTCTCGATCAAGGTCCAGGCGCTGCGTTCCACGCTGGTGTAGGCGTAGATCATGCGGTTTTCGTTGATCACGCCGTTGGGGCAATCTTCGGCGACGAGCTCGTGCAGCGTGTTTCCGTTTTGGTCTTTGAACTTGGCAATGACCGAAATCTTACCGCTGCCACAGCTCTGTGATTCGGGGCTGCTCGCCGTGTTGCGCAGGCGGAAACGGATGGTGATCTTTTGTAAGGTGGCCGAGCCCGCAACGCTCGTGTCGATGGTGGTCGAGATGCGGCCCTGACCCCAACCCAGATCCGGAAGACATTCAAGGCTGCCGCTGCCTGCGGCGCAGGTGGTGTGTACGGCGTCGACAATCTCTTCGGCACCGAAACGCACGTAGCGGTTGTCGGCAAAGCGCGAGTTTTTAAACGCGTCGCTAGCGTTGATGTTATTGGCAAGGGCCGCTTCCCACTTAGCGGGAGCGAGTTCCATGCGCGCCACCGGGAAGGAGCGCAGCTGGTAGCCCATCATGTTTTCGCTGGTGCCCACGCAGTCGGTATTGAGCGTTTTAAAATAGTCGGTGGAGCTCGCGCGGCAGGCGGCGATGGCGCTCGCCGAACCCATGTCTTTGCAGAGCGCGGTACAGGTGGTCGAAGATTTGCGCCACTTCAGCGCGCTCGAAAAGCTGCCGTGGAAGGGGCGCTGCTCGGTGCTGTAGGGGTTGCCGCTCACATAGAGTCCGGCGTCGAGAAAGTAGGGAATCGTATCCGAGGGCGCCATGTTGTTCGTCCAGGCAAAATTGCAGTTGGCCGAATCCCACAGCGAAGCCGCAGCCGTCCAATTGCTATTCACGTTGTTGTAACAGTTTTGCGGAAAGAGATCTTTCATCAGCGTGTAGTCCAAAGCGAAGCCCAGGCTCCCATCAATTTGCGCGCCCACAAAGGCGTTGCCACGGTAGCCTTGGCGTTCGGCTTTCATGATGCGGTCGACGAGGGCTTTGGAAGATTGGGTGCTCACGCCTTCGATACGTCCGTAGGCGAGGATTTTTGAAAAGTTGTTGTACACGAGGTTTTGATTGGTGAGCAGCGCTTTGGCGATGGCGTCGTCAAAGGAGGCGAGTTCCCAGTTGTTCGGGTCGGCGAGGATTTGCCTGGGCAGGCCCTTCACGTAAACGATGTTATCGAGGTTCGAGTTGTAGAGATTAGTGAGCACGGAGCTTTGCGAACGCGTGCAGCCTGCGAGGTTCATGGCGGGGTCGTAAGCGCGGCAGAAACATTTTAGGATTTGCGCTCGGGCGTGCTCGGCGTCGGCGAGGCTGATGTAATCGCGCATCGCCACGTTGATGCCGCAGACGTGATCGTCGGGCACGCGGCGAGCTGCGGCGTAGTGTTCGGCGATGGCGCGCGAGGGTGGGTAGTTGTTGTTGTAAATCACCACGGCATGGGTGGCCGCAGGAATTTGCGTGACGGGGGTGGGGTCTGGCTCTTCGCCCGGGTCTTCGCCGGGGTCCGTGTCCGGATCTTCATCGGGATCAGTGCCGGGGTCAGGATCGGTATTGGGATTTTCATTGGGGTCACCCGGAGGGTCTTCCGTGCCGGGCGGCGGAACTAGGGTGCCGCCCATCGGGGTCGTCACGGATTCCACCAAGCAGCCCGCGAGCGAAATCATCATCGCCATGGTGAGCAGAGCCTGTGCTGGACGCCAAAGATTCACTAACGGATCCCCTTCGTACTTATATGGTAACGATATGGGCCCACCGAGCCTCGCCAGTTTTTCGTTAAGATGGCGTGAATATTTAGGCGATTCAACAGCCTGGAGCGCTGGGGCTTTGGCTAAGTCTCTGGATTTGGGCCGAGCGCGGCGAGGATACGATCGCAGTCGAGGTTGCGCTCGCGGCCCATGTCTAGGGCAGTCTCAAAAACCGCGCGATGCTCCTCTTGGCGGCGAAAATGGTTGAGGTAACCACGAATGGCGTGGGTGTCGCGACCTTCATGCACGAGTTCCATCATCCACTCCAGGGCGAGCGCATCGGTCTTGAGGCGCGAGGGCGTTCGCAAATAGGCGCTCACCAAAAATTGTATGGTGGCATCTGAAAGGTCGCTTTGACGGATCGAAGAGAAGAGCGCGAGCGGTTCGAATTCAAAAAGCTCCTTCAGTTTGGTGTCGATCTTGGCGACGGCTTCGGCAGTGCCGGGGCGGTTGAAGTAGCTGTGATTCACGAGGTGATTCAGGGCGATCACTCGGTAATCGCGATTCGCTAGGAAAAGGCCCGCGTAAAACTTTGGTGACAAGGATTCGCGCACGAGGCTCATCACAAAAAGAATGCGATTTTCGAAGCGACTCAGGAGCAGTTCCAAATTGCTCGGGCTGGCGTGGTTTAGCAGATCGATCACGGCCCAGTGCGAAGTTGCAAAGAAACGGTGATCCTGACGTCCAAAAACTCCGTGCGCATCGGTGTCGCAGGCGTTCCAAACGTCAGAGAATTTTTGGATGATATCGGCATCCACGCTGCGAGCTTGTGCAAAGAGCTGTCGCACGGCGTGGTAGCTTCGGGTGAGCCCCGTGGTGTCGTTGGTGTGCATGTCGAGTGTGCGGCGTGATTGCAGGTTCTGGCGCAAATAGAGTCCCAAAAAGTTTTGCGGCCTCATCTGATGCTTTTCGATGCGTACCATATCGGGCCATTCCCTGGGGCCGATCACACGGTGGTAGAGCTCGTCAAAATTTTGCGGCGCGGGAGCGTCGAAGATGCGATGAGTGATCGAGGTGCGTCGCTGACCCACAGAGGGAACGATGTTGAGAATCCCCCAGCTGCCATTGGTGTAGGTGACGAGCAGAGGGATGCCTTCTCTTTCGGGCCAGGCCCAGTGCTTTTGCACGTGCTCGAGATCAAATAAGGCGTCCTTAATTGGCCAGCGGAGGTCCGAATTTTCGGCGGCCTTTTTATCGCTCATGCCCGAGCCCGAGGGGAGGGCGAGGATGCGCGCGATTTTGAGTCTCGACATCTCGGTGATGTCGTAGCTCATGGGGATGGAGCGCGCGGCGCGCAGCAAAAGCAAATTGTCGACGAGCAGAGGGGAGTCTTCGACGGTGTTCAGGGTGATCTTTTGCACGTCGCCATCTATGAGCTCGATACGAATTGCGGTGGCTTCGCGGCTGAGCACCACGACGCGGGTGCCGGGCTGGGCGCTGGCAGGATGTGGGGGGTCTCCGTCGGCCATTGCGACGCTCCAGCCAAGCACCGACCCCAAAAGCATCGCCCAAATCCGCATGCGCGGGTTTTTAATGGAAATGACCACACGCGTCAAGACACAGTTGCCCTGCTTTTGTATAAAATGAGTCCCAATAACTATGGCAAAAAAGCGGTACACAACGATTGGGTGGCGTGAGTGGGTGTTCTTGCCTCGTTTCTCGCCGTTAAAAATCAACGCCAAGATCGACACCGGGGCTTCAACCTCGGCCATTCACGCCGAAGACATTAGTTTCTTTGTGCGCAAGGGTGTGAAAATGGTGAGGTTTCGCGTGTTTCCGCATCAGCGCAGCCGCGATGACGGTGCCTGGGTTGAGGCCGAATACCTTGAGCGCCGTAAGGTGCGCTCTTCGGTGGGCCACGAAACATTAAGGCCTGTTGTGAAGACCGAAATTACGGTAGGAGAACAACAATTCGAAATCGAGATCACTCTCGTGAACCGCGAGATGATGGGCTTTCGGATGTTGATTGGCCGCGCGGCCCTCAAAGGACGTTTCGTGGTGAACCCCGGGGTTTCGTACCTCGAATCGAAAGCTCTTAACCGCCGGCCCAAAAAAAGAAGAAGCCGCTAAAAAAACGAAAAGACGATCTAGCATATGAAAATCGGAATCCTATCGACCAATGCTCGCCTTTATTCCACCGCACGCCTCGTAGAGGCCGCCATCGAGCGTGGTCACGAAGTCGAAGTCATCAACACGCTCAAGTGCTACATGGACATCACTTCGCAAAAGCCGATGGTGCTCTACAAAAAGCGCCGCCTCGATGATTTCGATGCTGTGATTCCGCGCATTGGTGCTTCGATCACCTTCTATGGTTTGGCGATGCTTCGCCAGTTTGAGATGATGGGCGTTTTTCCGCTCAACGAATCCGTAGCGATCGGTCGCTCGCGCGACAAGCTGCGCGCGTTGCAGCTGCTCTCGCGCAAGGGCCTGGGCATGCCGCGCACCAGCTTTGCACACTCCACGCATATGACCGAAGAGCTCATCGACCTGGTGGGCGGCGCACCTCTGGTGTTGAAACTCCTCGAGGGCACGCAAGGCAAGGGCGTGGTGCTCGCCGAAACCAAAAAAGCGGCGGAATCTGTGATCGACGCCTTTCGTGAAATGGAAGCGAACTTCCTGGTGCAAGAATTTGTCACCGAAGCGCGCGGCGAAGACATCCGCTGCTTCGTGATTGGCGACAAGGTGGTGGCCTCGATGATCCGCAGGGCCAAGGAGGGCGAATTCCGCTCGAACCTTCACCGCGGCGGCACCGCCGAGTCCGTGAAGATCACTCCCACCGAGCGCGAGACGGCCGTGAAGGCCGCCAAGATCCTCGGGCTCAACGTTGCGGGCGTGGATCTCCTGCGCTCTAAAGACGGCCCCAAGATCATGGAAGTGAACTCGTCGCCGGGTTTGCAGGGCATTGAAACCTCCACCGGCAAAGACGTCGCCGCCAAGATCATCGAGTTCATCGAAAAGAACCTCGTCAAAGGCGAGCAGGCCACCAAGACCAAGAACAAAGGCTAAGCGCGATTTAGCGCTCGAGGCGCATGGGCTTAAACGTATCCTGGAAATCTACCACTTGGTTGATCGAGCCGCCGTTCAGCGTGCGCACGTGCACCAGGGTCTTACCCTTGAGGTCGCTTGAGAGCTCCACCTGTTTGAGCTGAGAGACGGCCTTGGTGTTCTCGAGCTCGTCGCAGCCTTCAACTTTGGTCATGATCGGCAGGATCGTAACGACGTTCTTGGATTCGTAGCGCACGTCGACCTTGGAGATTTCGTAGCAGGCGTTGGGTGTGACGGCTTGAATCTCAAAAGTGCGCGCTCCTTTTTGCACGATGCCGTAGACCGAGGCGTAAACAAAATCATCGCGCGTTTGCAGATCGGCTTCTGCGATAGGGATTTCGGTGTTGATCACGTCGTTGACGATGATCGGATATTTAGAGGCTTCAAGCGTGCCCAGTGGCACGACTTGCAAGAAAGGGATGTTCATCGTCAGGCAATAATCGCTCTTGATGTGATAAGCGCTGACTTTGATGAAGATGTTTTTTTCGACTTCGTTAAAACCGTGTGTGGTTTTGCCCATCTTGTAGCAAGAGTTCGGAAAGGTGCCCGAGATCACGACTTCGGCGTTGTCGTTGGAGTCAAAGCCCATCGGAATGAAAACGTTCTCGATCGGTGCGTTGATTTCTTGCGCGAGAGTTTCAAAAGTTTTCTGCCGGAATTGCGCGTGGGCGATGGTGGAGGTGGCGCCGAGCACGGCGAGGCTAAAAATGGCGAGTTGTGGTTTCATGGAATTCCCCTTCCCTAAAAATGTTGGTCTTAAGGTAGCAGGGATGGGGGAGGTGTCTACCCGGGCGGGAATCTTTGCGGAAACGTTACGATTCCCGGGGTTCATTCATAACTCATTGAATTATAAGGATTTTTTGTGCACAAAATTTTTCGTGCACGTGCTCCCAGGTCATAAAAAAGCTTTCTTCGGGGGTGAAGGTCAAGAAACTCATTGAGATTGCATCAAAACCCAAGGGGTGGCTGAAGTCATTTTTGAGATGAGAGCCCTGCACTGATGAAACAAAACTCCAGAGTTTTCTGAAACCCAGATGTTTTTTTGGGTCGCAAGACGGTCCAACTTCGCGGAAATTTCTGCGTTCAAATTGGGAAAAGGATAATACAAATAAAACCAATCGCCGTCGCTAAAATTCACGTCCCGCACGTCGCTGTGAATCACTTGCAAATTGTTTAGTCCGAGGGCATCGATAGATCTCCGAAGGGAATCGCAGCGTTCTTCGACAAGCTCAACACCCTTCATGGTGGAGTCTGGGTGGAGAATGGCCGCAATTAAAATCATCCTACCGTGACCGGCCCCCAAGTCGTAGAGAGTTTGATGGGGCCCCAAGTCCAAAACGCGAAGGTGTTCTCGGAGCATATAAACGGTGCTCGACGGAAAGCTCGAGCGATTTTGATAATGCCAGATCGTGTGTTCGGACGAGTAGAGAGAATCATTCACTTTGTGCTCAACGAAAACGTCGATTCCAAGCGTGAGATCCAAAACAAACTCAAAGGGGATCTGTGACGTGAGATCCTCACTCCCAAGAAAACTAAAGTTCTTGATGGGGAGTGGATGGCTAGGCACTTTGATTTCATTTTTTACGAAGGCGTTGAGATAGCCTCTGAGCCATTCTCGATAAGCAGCATCCTGAATACGGGTTCTTATTTGCTCGAGTCTTTGGTCGGCCTCAGTTTTTAGTTGCGCTATCGTGGCAAGATCTGGTTTGGCGAAGCCGTATTTGTCGCGGATCGATATTTCTATGTGAAACATTGTATTAATGTCACGGACCATTTCGGGAGATATGGCAGACAAGCGAGTTAAGAGGTCGTGGCTCAAATGATCTTGTGCGTACAGCGGGGGTATGGACAGCCCTAAATTTAAAACAAAAAAGAGAGCTAAGAAAAATCGATTGAGCCTATTCATTCTGGTTGTGTGCTGAATAGCGCTAATGCACGGTATTAATTTTGTAAAAAGAAATCAGACAGGTCGTCACGAGTCCTGGGGCTTGCCGCGTAACTCCTTAAAAAACAAAAGTCTTTTTTGGACTTCCTTTTCGAAACCGAGCTCGCCCGGATCATAAAAAAGCTTTCTTCGGCTCTCGTCGGGCCAGCTTTGTGATGGACCCACGTGGTGTTTGAAGTCGTGATCGTATTGGTACTCTTTGCCGTAACCTTCGTTTTTCATGAGCTTCGTGGGCGCGTTGCGCAGACGTAGCGGCACGGAGAGCCCGGGGTGAGATTCGGCGTAGCGTTTGGCTTCGCCGATCGCGTTGTAGACGGCGTTCGATTTGGGCGCGCACGCGAGGTACACGGTGGCCTGCGCGAGCGCGACGTCGCATTCGGGGTAGCCCAAGAAGTTTACGGCCTCCACGCAGACCTGCGCCTGCACGCAGGCCTGCGGATCGGCGAGACCGATGTCTTCGTAGGCCGCGCGCAAGAGGCGACGCGCAATGAACTTAGGGTCCTCGCCGCCCACGATGAGGCGTGCGAGCCACAAGAGCGACGCATCGGGATCGGAATTGCGAATGGATTTGTGCAGCGCCGAGATCACGTTGTAGTGAGACTCGCCGGCTTTGTCGTGTTTGATGGACGAGCGCAGGGCGTACTTCTTAGCGGCCGCAAGATCGACCGTCTCCATCTGCTTGGGCGCCGAGGCCACGGCGCTCTCGAGCATCGATAGGGCTGAGCGCACGTCGCCACCGGCGGAGTTTGCGATCCAGGCGAGCGCTTCTTCGGAAATTTTCTCCGGACTCTGCCCGAGGCCTTTTTCTTGGTCCACCAGCGCTTCGCGTAGCAGTGTGAGCACCTCTTCGTCGGGCACCGCATTCAGCACAATCACGCGCGCGCGTGAGAGTAGGGCGGCATTCAATTCAAAGCTTGGGTTTTCGGTGGTGGCGCCGAGCAAGATCACCGCACCGCTTTCGAGCGCGTGCAAGTAGACGTCCTGCTGGTTTTTATTGAAGCGATGAATCTCATCGACAAAGAGCAGACTACGCTCGTTGCGATTTTCAAAACGGAACTCCGCTTCGCCAAGAATTTTGCGCGCGTCGGCGC